>Ga0193753_10000315_pt1 | contig 47748 bp, 44 predicted proteins | sample H1c2metaG_FD_144925 | JGI IMG/M metagenome (GOLD analysis project Ga0193753, IMG submission 144925) | Soil microbial communities from a riparian zone of the East river system, Colorado, United States - H1c2 | ecosystem: Environmental > Terrestrial > Soil > Riparian zone | place: USA: East...
TTGAAAGGATTTCAGTTGCTTCCTGGAATAGTTGCATCAATTAAGAGAATCCTGGAATCGCCAATCATTTCAAGCCAAAATACGGTCTCGTCTGCTTCTTCAACTACAATAGAGATCTTTGCAAAAAATTCTGTACGCGATCTTGCTCGGCATGCTGCACGATAATTAGCGGCAACTGATGTTGCTGACCGAAGGACTTGTTTCCCGAGGACTTGACCTTCTAAAGTTCGAGGCAATCTCTTTATTAGTTCAATGATCTTCAAACTGAATTGTTTGGTACGATCTCGTAATGCCGGTGAATTCATTACAAATAGTTTATGTGACCAAATAAGTGCAATTGAACCCAAACAGCAATCTTTCAAAGCGTGATTAACCTGACAATTTATAATGGCGAATCGGTCTTTCTTCACCCATTTTAAATCACTAATCGTAAATTCTCAAAACCGCTGAATTCGCTACCTTCGCACTACCCCATTCACCCAATCACTAAATCACCCAATCACCCAATTCTCAAATGAAATCCCTCCTACGCGCTGAAGAAGCCATCCAATTTATCGTGTGTGTATACCTTAACAATCAATTGCCTTATCCGGGATGGCTTTATTGGGCGCTGTTCATCACGCCCGACATCGGGATGGTAGGCTATCTGATCGACACAAGGGTAGGCGCCTTACTATATAACGTGTTTCACCACAAAGGCATCGCTGCTGCGATTTATCTTGCTGGCGTTTACTTTAACCGCACGGAACTTCTGTTCACAGGCCTTTTGTTATTTGGTCACAGTTCATTCGACCGGGTTTTTGGATATGGACTGAAATATTCCGACAACTTTAAACACACACATTTAGGCTGGATGGACAAATCATTGGCCCCTCATTCACCCAATCACTAAATCATTCAATCACCCAATTCTCCATGACAAATAGTTCTGAAAAACTCTACATCAAGAACATGGTATGCGATAGGTGTTCCATGGTTGTGAGGCAGGAGTTGGCCAAGTTGGGAATTGAGCCGTTGTCGGTGACACTTGGCGAAGTTCAGCTAGCAGAACAGCTGAACAGCGAACAGCGACAGCAGATACGACAATCCATGCAGGCTGTTGGATTCGAATTGATCGATGACAAGCGGTCGAAAACGATCGAACAGATTAAGAACGCCATAATAGACCTCGTCCACAACAACAAAAGGCTCAACAGCAATCTGTCTGAATATCTCGCCACCCAAATAGGACGCGATTACGCCTATCAAAGTCATTTGTTCTCAGATATCGAAGGGACAACAATCGAACAGTATTTCATTCATCAAAAAATCGAAAAAGTAAAAGAACTACTCGTCTACGATGAGCTTACCCTTAGCCAAATAGCGTATTCGTTAGATTATAGTAGTGTGGCGCACCTCAGCAATCAATTCAAAAAGGTCACAGGCCTTACGCCATCGCATTTCAAAAAAATTGGAGATAAAAGGAGAACACCGATAGATCGCGTTTGAGAATTGGGTGATTGGGTGATTGGGTGATTGGGTGATTGGGTGATTGGGTGATTGGGTGATTGGGTGATTGGGTGATTGGGTGATTTTAAAATTTCAATTCTATTTTAACTAAAGAGAAGGAAAATATTCTTTAAGTATTTCAAAAGCTGTCGCAGCCGTGAAAACTGTGTGCGTTGCACTGAATCGTCATATCTGGCCATTTTCACCCAATCACTAAATCACCAAATCACCCAATTCTAAATCGTCCCTCTTCATTAGAATAATTGACCTGTTCCAGGTCGTTCCACAGAATTTAATAACGAAAAGCATCGAGTCCCCGACACGACCGTTGGCTTTCTGACACATGTATTGAAAAATTCCTATTATTTATCGATTTCGGTTTAAATATTACCCTAACTACAACGATTCCGTTAATTTTTATTCAAAAGTGGGTCAAATATTACCCCATTATTAAAAAATTGGGTGGAATTTATTAAACACAACCAGTAGAAAAACCTAAAACTACACACTATGAAAAAATCAATTGTCTTTCTTGTCCTGCTAGTGGCGATCAGCCTACTGGCAGTGTTCATGCCCGCGGTACCGACCACTATCGTTACTGAAGGCATCAGCGCTGGCGACACGGCCTGGATGCTGTGCGCCGCAGCCCTTGTGCTGCTCATGACTCCCGGCCTGGCCTATTTCTATGGAGGAATGATCGACACAAAAAACATCATTACCACCATGCTCCAGAGCTTCATCGCCATGGGTGTTATCAGTGTTCTTTGGATCGTTGTCGGTTTCAGCCTTGCTTTCGGCGATTCAGTCGGCGGATTCATTGGCAATCCAAGCACTTTCTTCATGTTTCAGCACGTGCTTGACGGCAAGCCTTGGTCACTGGCACCCACCATTCCCCTTGTGCTTTTTGCTTTCTTCCAATTGAAGTTCGCCATCATTACGCCAGCCCTGATCACAGGTACTTTTGCTGAACGTATTCGCTTCAAGGCCTATATCCTTTTCCTGGTTCTCTTCTCACTGTTGATCTATGCGCCACTGGCACACTGGACATGGCATCCTGATGGATTCCTGTTTGGCTGGGGTGTACTTGACTTTGCCGGCGGAACCGTCGTTCACATGTCAGCTGGTTTTGCTGCCCTCGCAGCCTCCATGTACCTGAGAAATAAGACTGAAAAGAAAGCAACAATCGCTCCTGCGAACATTCCTTTCGTGCTTTTGGGTACCGGATTACTCTGGTTCGGATGGTTCGGATTCAACGCTGGTAGTGCCTTGAGTGCTGGAACGCTCGCTGCCTCTGCATTTGCTACTACGAATACTGCTGCCGCCGCTGCTGGTCTTGCCTGGATCCTTTTTGATGCCGCGCGCGGCAAGAAACCATCTGCTGTCGGATTCTGTATCGGTTCCGTTGTTGGACTTGTTGCGATCACGCCTGCCGCTGGTTTTGTAACCATTCCATCCAGCTTATTCATTGGAACGTTTGCCGCTATCATCTCTAATGTAGTTGTCCATTGGAAATCTAAGACTACCCTGGAAGATACACTCGATGTGTTCCCTTGCCACGGTGTTGGTGGACTAGTGGGTATGATCATGACAGCGCTTCTGGCCAACCAAGGTGTCAATGCTGCCAATACAACTGGTAACGGTTTATTCTTTGGCGACACTGCTTTGTTCTTTGTTCACATGAAAGCATTGGTAATTGTTATTGCCTTCACATTCTTCGGTGCATTGCTGCTCCTTAAAGTAGTTGACCTGATCTTCGGTCTAAATGTTACAGCTGAAGAAAAGAAAACTGGTTCAGACTTCAGCCAGCACGGCGAGAATCTGTTCCCGTTGGACTTCACAATGAAGGAAGAAGTTGCATAATAAAAAATGGTCACCCGCAAGCGTGACCATTTTCTTATATCATAAACAAACCTAAACCTAAACTATGACGATGACTACCGCGCTTCCTTGTAACAACTTGTAAACGTTGTGCTGTATTGCTCTGTATTCGTCCACAGCAGCAAGGCAAACCGGAGTCTAGTCAACTTTAATCATCCGTAGCAGGGGCTCAAAAGGCCCCCGCTTGGATAACCCTTAGCTTACTCGTCCCTTAAACTAAACACACTAACCAATTATGAAATTTAGAAATCTACCAGTTCTATGCCTGTTGCTGACGGGGTTTTCGATAGCCTCTTATGGCCAGGATTCCACCAAGGCATTTACGTTTGGAGGCTCCGTTGATACCTATTTTCACTCTTCGTTCGGCATGAGAAATGCCTACCCTGGGGATGGTGATGGAGGACCTTCAGGATCGCCTGCCCCAAATACTTCCTTTGCTAACCTAAAGGGTTTTTCGTTGGGTATGGTGAACCTCATTGCCTCCTATTCCGGCGACAAAGTCGGATTCACCGCAGACGTAGTGTTTGGCCCCAGAGGCTATGATGCAGTATTCGGTCCTTCCTATACAGGTCAGCGCATCGTCAACCAACTCTTTGCCTACTATAAATTCAATGACGCGATCACGCTCAACATAGGGCAGTTCAATACCTTCCTGGGGTACGAGGTAATATCTCCCGCAGTGAACTTCCACTATTCTACATCTTATATGTTCTCATGGGGACCCTTCAATCACACTGGTCTTCGTGCGGACTTTAACTTTGGAGAAGGATGGGTTGGTAAACTGGCCGTCATGAACCCTACCGACATCGTGGAATTTAATCCAACCAATACCTATACTGCGGGGTTGCAAGTTGGGAAGACTAGCGATGCAGGTGGTATCTGGTTGAACCTCCTTTACGGCGATCAGGATGGAAAGCTTGACAGCGACACCGATGGAAATGGCAGCACATCTTTGGGTACATTGTTTCAGGCTGACATCACAGCAGGTTGGAATGTTTCAGAGCTCTTCTATCTCGGCTTAAATGCAACCTACCAGACCGTTGGTGAAGGTGAACAAATAACAGGCGGAAACGTACAAGGCGACAATGCAGATAGCCACGGTTTCTATGGCGTTGCCCTTTATCCTAAGCTGACCCTAAGTGAAACATTTTCACTTGGTCTGAGAGCTGAATATTTCGGTATGACAAACAATCACCTTGGCTTTAATGGTGGACCTATTTTTGGAACAGATAGCGAGGGGGATGGAAGTGTAATGGAGTTCACGCTCTCTGGAAACTATAAGGTTGGTGGTCTCACTTTCATTCCTGAATTCAGAATTGATAAGACGTCAGAGGATAGTTTCTACAAGAAAGACGAAATTGGAAACCTCACTGGTCCTGATAAGACTTTGTTCCCTACTGTGAACGTCGCGGCCGTTTATAAATTCTAAATCACAAGGGATGTCGACATCCTACAAACGCTCAATAACCATTAAAGATTACATTATGTCTAAGACCAAATTAGAGTACATCTGGCTGGACGGATATAAGCCCACCCAGAGTCTGAGAAGTAAAACGAAAATCGTTAAAGATTTTGACGGCACATTGGAAGGCTGCCCAGGCTGGTCTTTCGACGGAAGCTCTACCGAACAGGCAGACGGGCATTCATCAGATTGTCTTCTCCAGCCAGTAGCAGTTTTCCCGGACCCTGCGCGTAACAATGCATTCCTGGTGATGTGTGAAGTGCTCAATCCCGATAGCACGCCACACGTATCCAACGGCAGGGCTACTATTGAGGATGACGACAATGACTTCTGGTTTGGCTTCGAACAGGAATACTTCCTGTGGAATCCCGAGACGGATAAGCCACTTGGATTTCCCGCCAGCGGTTACCCAGGCCCTCAGGGACCATACTATTGTTCTGTCGGTGCCAAAAATGCCTTTGGTCGGGAGATCGTAGAAGAACATCTTGATTATTGTCTCGCAGCCGGCATCAACGTGGAGGGTATCAATTCTGAAGTGGCCACTGGCCAATGGGAATTCCAGGTTTTTGCAAAGGGTGCCAAGGCAGCAGGTGACCAGGTTTGGGTTGCACGTTATTTACTGGAAAGGACTGCAGAAAAATATGGCATCGCCATCAACTGGCATTGCAAGCCTCTCGGCGCGACGGATTGGAACGGTTCCGGTATGCACGCAAATTTTTCTAACGGTTTGCTGAGGACCGCGGGATCAAAAGATGTCTATGATATGGTTTGCCAGGCTTTCGCTCCCTATGTAAAGGAACATATCGCTGTATACGGTGCAGATAACCATTTGCGCCTTACAGGAAAACATGAAACTCAATCCATTGATAGATTTTCTTATGGTATCTCAGACCGCGGTGCGTCTATACGCATTCCTATTGCCACGGTTGAGAATGATTGGAAGGGATGGCTCGAGGATAGAAGGCCAAACTCTTCAGCTGACCCTTACAAAGTAGCGGCACGCATTGTTAAAACAGTGAAGGGCGTTCCGGAATATGCTACTGTGAACGGTCATTAATAAATTTCAGGGCGTCTGGTTGTAGTTTGAAGTCGGGCAGCAATGTCCGGCTTCTTTTTTTATCAGGCTTGCGCTATGCGTCTTTTTGAACTACCTGCGATCCCACAAACAACATCAGATCATTTTCCACGCGTTCCCGGTCTTTCCAAAGATTCCTGCTGAAAACCATGTGATATTTCCATTTCTTGCGCGCGAGCAGCGCTGGCGTATAGGCATGCATATCTTTGGCCGACACGCCGGAGAAGTAACGCACGTCGTCGGTAAGGATCACGCCAAGGTGTTGGTCCGCCTGAAGCACGCTGATGTCGGTGTAGGGCAGTCCATCCGTATTAAATATGAAATCCTGCATACGTTCTTTGCTCCACTGCTTAAGCCGGCTGCTCAGATACCATTCCACGGGTTGATGGATACTATAGCTTGACCGCGGTCTGAACTGACGGTGATCCACGTGCCGTGCAAATTCTAAATACTTTCGCAGCAACTTAGGACCCTCATTCTTAATGTCAGTTACGTTGAGTTGTTCGGGTACGATACTGGTCACCAAAATGATCTTCTCACGCGCGCGGGTGATGGCAACATTCAAACGATTCTCTCCGCCAGCAGCGTTAAGACTTCCAAATTGCATCACCATTTTGCCCTTCTTATCCGGTGCATATCCAATCGAAAAAATAATGATGTCTTTTTCATCGCCCTGCACATTCTCAATATTCTTTACAAACAATGATTTCGGAATTGGGATGCCGTACCGGGATGCTTCGTCTTCCAGGAGATCGAGTATCAACATCTGCTGCGGCGAATTGAATGTGACGACCCCTATCTCCTTTTCATTTTGTTCCTTCAGAATGAGCATTACTTTGCCGACCACCGCTCTCGCTTCCTCTTCGTTGGTTTGATTTTCCCAAATGCCTTTGACGGTATGATATTCGATAGCAGGCTCTCTTTTGTTCAATACATCGCGGTCCGGTAGCAATTGCAGGCGTCCCTCGTAAAAATGAGTGTTGGAAAAATCAATCAACTCCAAAGACTGGCTGCGATAATGTCCTTGCAGATGAACGGTGGATAGATAACGACCCGATAATTCCAACAGCGAGTCAACTTCAAGATCGGGGTTTTCCGACGCATCATCCCACCGTACCTGATACAGTTCGCTGGGGCGAAGTTGTTTATCGTCACCCGCTACCACGATCTGCTTGCCTCTGAATACGGAGGGAAGACCACGTTCTGCGAAGCATTGGGATGCCTCATCAAAAATGACAATGTCAAAAAGCTCAACCATTGGAAAAACCGCAGAAACTGATTCAGGGCTGGCCATCCAGCAGGGAATCAGTTGAAATAACTCATAGTGGTAGGTGCCGATGAGTTTTCTGATCGGCCAGATCTTCTTCTTTTTCGTAACCTGATGCAACAAATCCCGGTAGGTGACCAGGTTATTGAGTCGGTTATATTCAAGGCTTTCGTATACCCGCTCCCGTGCACGAACGAGTAAGATTTGCTTGCTCAATTCCTGCTTCTCTTCGACACACTGGCCAAGCTGCTGTTGCAGATCTTCCATTTTCATCGATGATACCGCACGCAAAATTGGATACTTCGTTTCGATGTGATCGATCCAGGCGAGTCGCAAACTATTCTGAAAGAGCTCCTCCATTTCGTTGATGCTCCAGCCATTCAGCTGGTCGTGCAACCTGACGATGGTCTCGATCTCAAAAAATTTCAATTCCTCTTTAAGCCTATCGTACTCCCCGAGGCTGTCAAAATCTCGTTGCAGGAGCTTGATGTATTCGTCTTCTTTTGCGGGATTCAGTATGATCTGACGCACCTGGAAAGGGGTCAGGTGCTGAAGCCATGTTGACCTTTTTTCGGGCACGTCCTTGACCACGTCCAATAGCTGTCGCAACAAATGGATAAATTCATTTCTCGTCAGGTTCTCTACGCTTATCGCGCCCGTTATCTCTCGGAGTGTACTATAGACAAGCTTGGCCCGCATGGCAAGCTTTTGATTTCCGAACCAATGACGCAGGGCGTCGCTATCGTAATCATTAGGAACATCAAGCAACCAGTACTTCTCTTTTAGTGCTGTAAGCTGGTGTTCAAGGTTGAGCCTGCTGTCAATGCGTCGTTCCAGTTCTAATAGACCCTGACGGTTATACGTCTGACCATTTGCTTTAAGGGTTCGCTTAACCAAGAATTTCTCTATTCTTCTAAATAACTCCCATTTGATCTTGGGTACAACACTTCGCCGGGCATCCATGCATTGCTGCAGAACATCAAGAAAATGTCCCAATTCATCGGTTGCCAGCGTTATTTCTGGTGGTGTTTGCTCAAAGCAACTAAGTGTTACGCGTTCAACATTGGCCAGCCACTCTAAGCTGATGTCTTCGTCCTTTTCAATGGACATCGCCTGAAAATAAAGGTACGTTTCATCATCTTTCAGCACGCTGATCATTCCCAGTATGTCGTCCTCTTTCAGAAACAGGGATAAGGAGTCTTCAAGATTAAGTCCCACGCCCAATACCTTGTCCACCTGTTTTGAGATAGCCGTCTGGTATACCGGTATCTCCATTATCGTTTTTTGAATTTCGCGCTGATCCGAAACCTTAAGGCCAGAAAAAGACTTTCGGTCCCGCCACACGTAGTCTCGTTCCTCCATAAAGGATGCATACTTCGAATAGGCCTTTAGCCGCCGCACAAATCCATTCACATCGCGGAATGAAAAATATTGATACTCCTGTTTGATGTTGATCGAAGGCTTATTGAGATCGGACGTGAGATACAATTCCTTAACAGACATGCCGCATTCTCTGTCGTCGAACAAGGCAAACTTAAATTCCTCGAGCTCCTCTGCGATTTGATCAATCCTCCGGCAAAGTTGAAAGAACTTTCGCTCGGTTTGAATGACGTCTATGCTTCGGTTTTGTGCCTTGAAATTTTCAATTGCTTCCACCTGAGTAGCAATCTTTGAAAAAATTTCCTTGCGGTCATTTCTGAAGTCGTGCACTAATCCCAGGAAATCGGACAAGCCGGTTTGATCAAGACGTTTATACACAACATCAAGTGCAGCCCGTTTCTGACATACAAGCAGTGCTTTTTTTCCAGAGGCAATAGCATCTGCAAGAAGGTTGCAGATGAGCTGCGACTTACCGGTGCCAGGAGGTCCCTGCACAACGATGGATTTTCCATTCTTAATTGCCTTGATGGCATTCTCCTGATAAGCATCCAGAACGAAAGGGGTGTACATGTTCTCTTCACTGATCGAACCATTTGCATTGCCGTACGGCTTAACAGATTCAATTTCCCCCATCGTTTTTCGTAGGAAAAAATCCTCCAGGTCAGCCATAGCGTTGTTGGCCATCATAAATAAATAGTCTGGAACAAGTTGTGAACCTGCCTGGGGAAATATACCCAGCACAGCTTCTGGGTACAGTTTCAATTCGCCGGCGCGATGTGCTTCATCAAAGGACTGTTTCTTGAATTCGGTGAATGGGATAAGCTCATCCTGGAAATTCTCAGCATTAAAATTGATCTCAATTTTATCCTTTAATAGCTGATAGAGTTGCGTACGGAATACAGTGCTATCAGCATCAAATTCTTCAAAGTTCGTATCCATCAAGTCTTCATCAAGCTTCACCTGATTATAGAATGCAAAGGCAAGCAGGAACGACTTGTTAAGGGTTATTCCGGCATCTTTCCTGGGACGAAGTATCCAATGCTGGTTTTCTTCAATCAATGAAACGGGAAAATAAAGCAACGGGCAACGGATCAAAGTTCCGTCCATAAGCTTACCGCGCACAAATGGCCAGCCCACATGCAAATCATTGGAACCGCTCTCGTCAAAAATGAATCGATCGATGCGTTGCAGCTTTTTTAATTTCTTGCTGGAAAGATTATTTGATTCGAGCCGACTATCGAGCACCTGGCAGATACGTTTGTCCTTCCCTGCGATCAACGCATTGATCATGGCGAACGATGGCTCACCATTGAGGTGTCCAAGTTCCTGCATGTCGATCAATTGCTCCGCCTGCAATCGAAGAAGCAACAGTGAACGGTTGTTTCCAGAAAGATTGGTGAGTCTTCTGAGATATGTCGAAAGAATATTCTTAGTGGTTTCAGGCATTATAATGACGCTCTTCAGTATGCGTAAAATGTTAAAGCTATTCGTTTGCGACCATGAGGTAAGTCATGATCTTCACAATTGTTTCTTCCTTTATTACCTGCAGTTTTCGAAGGTCAGCTAATACCTCGAATTTGCCATGCTGAAATCGATAGGCTACGAGAGACCTGGCCTCAGGACCTGTTAAATACGGATGAGCAGCCAGTTCGTCCGCCGTTGCTGTATTGACGTTGATCCGGTGAGGCGTGAAGCCTTCCTTCACGAAGCAGAATTTTGAAAGCGTTTCGATCACCGTACTGTCAAGTCCATACACTTCCCGCAACTGAGCCATCTCCACAAATCCTCCTAAAGCGTCCCTATATTTGACGATGCGAAGTGAAAGCTTTTCTCCAATGCCTCGAAGAAGCTTGAGCTGGGCAGTATCCGCCAGGTTGATGTCGAATGAAGCAATTTCAGCGTGCTTATTCAGCTTTCCGATGGATTTTCCCTCAAATCTTTTTTTCTCTTTTGCTTTGACTTCGACTGGCAGCTCGATGAATGCGCGCAACCGCCTGTATAACGCCGTATCCATATTATAAATTTTAAGCAAATCAGTCTTCGTTCGAAATTGCCCTCCTCTATTGCGGTACCTGACAATGTTGCTAGCCAGCGCCTTCGAAAATCCAAGGGATGCAAAATCTTGTTCGGTTGCCGTGTTGGGATCGAACCTGAATGAATGCTGTCCTAAAACGGCCCTTGGTGTGGTGATTTTGGATTCTCCCGCTTCCCAAACGGCAACAATGCTGTCCAGAATGGCCTGATCTTTTGAAAGATCCAATGGTTGACGGCTGATGTACCAATGCCAGACCGGTTCTGACATCACGATGATGGCCAGCAGCGGGATCAAAACAATGAAACCGTTGGCCTGTGAATGGGATAATGAAAAAAAATCCCGTACCCATTTCCTTACTCGTCCCATGCCGGATGATTATTAGATTGCAAAACTCCATTACTTGCTCGATGGCGTTTGATGAAAATGGCAAGATTTTCCTGAGAAGTTTCAGTGCTATAAATTGGGGTTCCATTGGCCAGCTCCTGGCAGTCCTTGGCGTCACGTCGTGCTCAGGACAGCAGTGGTTTTCTAAAATTGCAACCGTAAGCAGAACTCAAATTGGCCTTTATGCGTAGTAGTGACAGGCAATCAGGATTCCTTATTTATACAGATTCTAAATTGCGTTTTGGCTGACTTTTATCATACTTGAATTTCGTTCAGGGCTTACTTTTGTACCTCGATAATGACTCAGAATTTCAAAGCTTTAGTATTAACCTACAAAACTGCACCTGTAGCAATCAGGGAACAGGTCTCGTTGAACGAGGAGGGCACAAAAAAACTGCTTCAGTTCATTCGGGATTACGCGCAGGCTTCTGACGTCCTGGTTGTTTCCACATGTAACAGGACCGAAGTTTACTATCTCTCGGAAAAAGATTTTTCCGACGTGATTTTCAAGGGGCTTAGTATTATCAAGAACATTGTGAAGGGCTTCGAGCAGCATTTCACGCAGCTGTCTGGCGGGGCTGCAGTTCAGCATTTGTTTGAAGTTGCCATGGGGTTGGATGCCCAGGTCATTGGGGATCTCCAGATCAGTGGCCAGGTTAAGAAAGCGTATCAATGGACTGCCGATGAGAACATGGCAGGTCCTTACCTCCATAGATTAATGCATACGATATTCTTCGCCAACAAACGCGTGGTGCAGGAAACTTCTTTCCGTGATGGCGCTGCGTCTATTTCGTACGCAGCTAAAGAACTGGCAGAAGACCTTGTTGTTGGGATACGTGATCCTCGCGTGTTAGTGTTAGGGGTGGGTGAGATCGGTCAGGATTTTTGTCTTAACCTGGTGAATTCGCGTCTCAAGAATGTTAAGATCCTCAACCGTACAGTGGAAAAAGCTCTAAATCTTGCTGCTCGTTGCGGATTTGAATATGGTGGCATCGATCACCTTGCGGAGGAAATCGCGACAGCTGATGTTATCGTTAGCTCTGTATCTGTTCAACACCCATTGATCGACCTTGATACATTGAAAAATATCAGGATCCATTCACACAAGTTTTTCATTGACCTTTCGATTCCCCGCAGCATCGATCCATCAATTGATGAGGTCGCTGGTGTGGTCGCTTACAACCTTGACGATATACGCGAGAAGACAAATGAAGCTCTTGATAAACGAAAGGCATCCATTCCGAAGGTCCACGCTATCATACAGGAGGCCAATGCCGAATTCGAAGATTGGTCTCGCGAGATGATCGTGTCACCAACCATACAAAAGCTTAAGAACACGCTCGAGCAGATCAGGAAGGAAGAGATCTCCCGCTTTCTGAAAAATGCAAAGCCCGAAGAAGTGGAAAAGCTTGAAGAGATGAGCCGCTCCCTCATGCAGAAGATTCTTAAGTATCCTGTACTTCAGCTCAAGGCCGCATGCAAACGTGGTGATGCAGAGTCGCTATCAGAGATATTAAATGATCTCTTCAATCTGGAGAATCAGCCTGACCGGGCACCCAAATAACTTATTTCAAATCTATTTGCTGTTTTGGGCCGGATTCCGAAGGGGGCGACCCTATTGCCCCTGGCTACCCACGAGTTGCCGATATTCCGGGCATTTCTTTTGTTTGAAAAACGGTGGCTGTAATTATCTTTCTCTACCTTCGACCTATTCAAAAAGTCATTCTTCGCGTGGAAGCAGCGGAAGAAAAAAAATTCATTAGCCTAATTAACGAACATCAGGGCCTCATACATAAGGTGTGTATCATGTATGAGAACGATCCGGAAGTCCGCAACGACCTTTTCCAGGAGATCGTCTTTCAGCTATGGAAGTCATTTTCCTCCTTCAGGGGTGAGGCTAAGATCAGTACCTGGATGTATCGCATAGCGCTTAATACGGCAATTTCAGGATTTCGAAAGCAGACCCGGAATGTAAAAACGGAGGACCTGAAGGAGCTGCATTTTAATATTTCCGATGCCTGGGCCGATGACCAGGACGAGGAAATTCAACGTTTAAACTGGGCTATTCGACAGCTTTCCGAGATCGAGCGGGCAATGATCATGATGGCCCTCGAAGAGGTGCCCTACGATGAGATCGCGGACACTATTGGCATTACGCAAAATAATGTGCGGGTAAGAATGAACCGTATCCGGGAAAAATTAAAAAGACTTATGTGTCCCTGAACCATGGAACTGGAAGAATTAAAAAGCATATGGAAAAGCAGTGAAACTGTCTTTGACCGAAAGGACGAAGCCGAGATCGCTTCCATGTTGACAAAAAGGAGCGTGTCCATTATTGACAAACTTAAGCGTAGCGTCTGGTTCGAACTTAGCTTCACAGTTTTGATAGGCCTGGCACTTTTGGGCTATGCGCTGATACTCCCCACAGGAGCATCGAAGTGGACATCTGTGTCGCTGCTTATTATGTTCCTGTTGCTTATCTTTTCATACATCAAAAAGATCATCACGCTAAACGAGTTCAATCCAACAAAAGGAAACGTAAGGGAAAATCTTGTCGCTCTCATCAACACTTTATCAGCATACCTGAACTTCTATAAACGCAGTTACACTGTTCTTTATCCTCTATTCTTTTGCCTCTCACTTTTGTTCATTGGCATTGAGCGGGGCACGGAAAAGTTTCTTGAAAATCTCTTAAAACCAACCACGATAATCTCCCTGCTTGCCATGGGACTCGTGTACTATTTTGCAAGTACCCGGTTTGCAAACTGGTACCTGAATAAACTGTATGGCAATCATTTGGTCAAGCTTAAGGGGCTTTTGAATGATATCCATGGATAATATCCGTTGCTTAGTTATTGGTTTTCTCGTTTTATCCGGTGCGTCCTTTGCTCCTCGTTCAATAAACGCACAGGATGACATCGTCGAGAATTCGGTCTTTTGGGAAGTGAAGGGAAAAGACCTTTCCCATCCGTCATACCTGTTTGGAACATTTCACCTGCTTGGTGCGCACTACATTGACAGCCTGTCACAGGTCATCAATAATTTTGAACGCTGTAACATTGTCGCTGGCGAGATCTTGATCGATAGTACAATGACCATGAAGATGATGGTGGCAGCACGCCTTAATGGTACATCCCTGGACAAGCTATTAGGACCAGCAGATTACTCATCGACGGAAGCTTGGGTGAAAGAGTTATCAGGCTATGACCTCTCAACCTTCAATGGAATGAATCCTATCGCCATTCAGATATTTCTGATGGCGATGCTGCAACAGAAATATTATCCCATGAAAATGGGAGACGAACCCATGGACCTTTACTTTCAGAAACGAGGCATGGCAGAAGGCAAGACGCTTATCGGATTGGAAACCTTCGACATACAAATCAATGCGTTGTTCAATCAATTCTCACTCGAACGCCAGGTAGACATGCTTACGCAGTTCGTGCATGAAAAGGACAAAGCAAAAGACGAGCTCGTCCTGATGAACAAAAGTTATCGCGACGGTAATCTATCGAAATTAGAAAGCCTACTCGCAGAACAGACCTACACCAAGCGTGAGGCAGAAGTAATGCTGGACGAAAGAAACCATAAGTGGATGCAGCAATTGCCGGATCTCATGAGACAACAACCAACTTTTGTTGCCGTGGGCGCGCTGCATCTGGCAGGTGAAAACGGATTGGTGGCGCTGTTCCGCAAAGCTGGCTACACCGTTACGCCACTATCTCCAAGATGATCAATTGCCCTCATTAGCGCCACATGTAATCCGGCGCAAATCACCACGTGCGCTTCGTCTGTATATCTTTGATTTACTTCTATCTCGATGCCCAAATACCTATCATCTCCAAACTGCTGCCTCAGGTGTGTCGTAAATCCATCATCAATGCCTTTATAGGGTTCATTAAATTTAATGGTACAGCTTGATAAACTTATTTCAAGGGCTTTCTTGTAAATGGCGCAAAAGTCTGACTCTTTTTTCCTGGAAGGATCGAATAACAAACCGATATCGACATCTCTCGTAACGCCACCAAATACGGGAGTAAAGGAGTGTATTGAGAGATGAAGAACTGATTCCCTGGAATTTTTGATCCATTCTTCGACGCCACTTCTATGGGGATAGTAGAACTGCCTCAACACTTCTTCGCGTTCCGATACGGTGAGACCGGCCGAATATTCTGAGAACAGGCTGGTGCTCCAAAGCGATCTGTTGGGTTCAACCAGCAGGCGCGTTGCGTGACACTTAAAAAGCGATGCGTTGAGTTCATTGGAGAGGTATTCCGCAATTTCGAGTGCGCCAGGATCCCATCCCCTATGGGAGCGCAAGACTTCTGAATGTCCCTCGAAAAGATGGCCATATGCAGGCGGAATAAAGTTTCCTGCGTGTTCGCACGTTATCAGGGGCCTCACCACCACGTCACGGTTGGAACATTTTATTTTCGCCCAGGCACCCAGCGAGCCGCTTATAGGTTTCCATTAATTTTGGAAGTGATACGTCACCCGCTAACGATCTGAGTATACGCGTTGAAAGCGTGCCTTCATTGATGATGGTCTTTAACTGGGGATTGAATTTCTTAACGTATTCATCACCATTGGCAGTGTTCCATTGCAATAGAAAATCCAAAAACTCGCTTGCCTTTGCGGACGTACCAGGGAATTGAAACACGTTCAAGTATTCTGCGTTGGTCAGAATAGCATCGCCACCTTTCTCGATTGTAAGATCAAGTAATTGAGCAAGCGATTCCGTTTTCCATTTCATTTGCGCTTCGTGGCTGACAAACCCTTCCCCAGCCAATGCCTTGATCAGGGCGATGACAAAAGAAACAATGGCTAGATCAGCTGCCGGACATTCCTGGATGTCCATGATCCGTATTTCAATTGATCCCCGGTCGAATCTTGGAATCGCACCCCGGGAGTTTACCCATATCGGATTCAGGTCGCCATCGGGATCGAACGGCGCAATATCACTTCTGATCTTTTCGTAGATGCTATTGAAATAATTACGCCGCGAAAAGATTGCTTCAGGTATCACTTTGCCGGTAATGGAAGGGATTCTTGCCTGGTTAGTTTTGTAGTATTTCAATCTCGTATCCAGCAAACCAGTCAACTTGCAATCCAGTACGGGGGAACTTGCGCACAGTGCCGGAAGAATCGGAAGGATCAGGCGAATGGCGGCGTGTAGCCTGGCAAACTCCTCGTCGTCATAGAACGGGAGATTAAGGTGCGTGCTCTGCAAATTTGACCACCCGTGACCTTTGCAATCGAATATTTTGTTATAGATCGCATAAACTTCGTTGTTCTCGTGTGGCCACAACCTCGTTTCTTGCGAGGGATCCATAAACGGATGTGCGGCGGTTGGCAGCAGCATTGTGTTCCATTCTGCGAGAATGCTGTTGATCTTTCTTACGTTGTCAGCAAATTCAACTTCAAGTCTGGAAAAATCACTTTCTGGTCTGGTTGACTTCAACTCCACAACATGCAGCACCAATTCATTTGACCACGTAACCATTCCGTTCTCAAAATCGCTGGCATAATTACCCAAAACATGTTTTAGCAACTCGTCTGTTATCGATCTCGTTTGGAGCGTGTCACGATCGACGATCATGTATTCCAATTCGACACCATAGGCTTGAAATAAATGTATCCTCGTTGGCTGAATCATTATCTGTCCGCTTTTATCTTGTTCAGGAAGACATCCATTATAGTTGAGTACAATTTGTCCTTGAGTATTTTGTCCTCCATACCCGAATCAATGTTAGGGTTATCGTTGATTTCGATCACATAAAATTTTCCATCAACTTCCTTCATATCAACGCCGTAAAGACTTCTTCCTATGAGGGCCGTTGCTTTAAGGGCGGTGCGTATCAATCCTGCAGGTGCCTGATCAACGGAAATGGTTTCCACCTCTCCCTCCTGCTCGTGCTTTTCCGAATTCCAATTCACGATCTGCCAATGCTCCGTGGCCATAAAATATTTACAGACATAGAGGGGCTTGCCATCAATGATGCCCACTCGCCAATCAAATGTTGTCGGCAGAAACTCCTGAGCGATGAGTAACTCTGACTTTTCAAACATCGTTTTACTGACCTGCTTGTACTCCTCTTCATCCTTTATCTTAAAGACACCCTTGCTGAACGCGCCATCCGGCTGTTTCAGTATGAATGGATAGGGAAGTTTTGTGGACAGCGTTTTATGATTCTCCTTGCTCACCACGTATGATTTTGGCGTCTGGATCTTATTGGCCATGAGCAGCTCGTTCAGGTAGACCTTATTCGTGCATTTCAAGATTGACTCTGGATCGTCTATAACACAAAGGCCGAGCGACTGCGCTTTCTTTGCAAAGCGAAAAGTATGATGATTGACAAAGGTGGTTTCTCGGATGAACAAAGCATCGTATTGAATGAGCTCGTCAAAGTCCTCTTTGGTGATCACCTGTACGTTGAAGCCAGCCTGATCACCGGCCTTGATGAATTTTTGGATAGCCTTTTCATTGGAAGGTGGATTCTTATCTTCAGGATCCACAAGGATGGCCATGTCGTACTTTTTACGGTCCGGCCGCACATCACGTTTCCGATGTAAATATCGTTCGACCGCCATTCGCAAAAGAGGTTTATCCTCTTCGGGAACCTCCCCCAAACTCAAAGGTTGGATGCTTCGCAAAACCCATTTACTCCGTTTCGTAAATGTGGCGATGAGGCACGGGGCCTGTATGTATTGAAACAATTGCTTGGCCAGCTTGTTCAGACTCTCCTCCTGGGTAATGCCAAAATAAATATCGAACTCTACCTTATCAGTTGTGACGTGCTTGAACGATGCCTGGATCAGATCGTCAAAATCCTGGGAGTCTTCCCGGAGAATGGATGGAAAGCGGAGATCCTGAATCGTTGAGACACCGGGAAGGACCTTGTGCTTCCTTGCCTCGGCGAGGAGAGATACATAGTAGCCCATACTTTGATACTGGTAGGACTTGCAGAGATTAATAACCTTCAATCCGCGGCTATCCTGATAGTCGTCACCTGAAATGTATTTCGATGGTGTGATTACCTCAACATCTTCCAGACTGAATTTCCAGTTATCGGGATTCTCAACTATGATTAGTTTTGGCATGCTTCTTTTTTTCTTTTGGTTCGATTACCAGCAAATTTGCATCGTACGTTACAATTCCAAGGAGGATACTATTTATTAGTCTGCTAAAGCTTACGCTATAAACCTGTCCCTTTCCCAACGGATTAGGTTCCATCGGGTCTGCGATGTAGGCGCAGTTCTTATCTTCATCGTATCCTGTGATCACAACAAAATGTCCTGCTGGTTCACCTTTGATGCTATCATAAATATCAAACTGCGGTATTTCTCTTTCCGTTTCATAAAGATAAGTGGCACTTAATCCAGTCAGAATGGGGGCAGATTGTTTCAAATAATCCTTGATCAAATCCTCATCCAGTTCCGAATTCCTGAGTTCACCACCAGCTTCAAGAAATTTAATATACGCTTCCGATGCCACTACCAGTTTTCTGCGCTTGTGCTTAAATTCCATCTGCGCATGTAGGTGCTGGATCATTTTCTTTGACGAGCTCTTGAACCAGGTAGGATCAAAAACATTGAGGTTGTAGGTGTAGATATATGCCTTGTACCCACGCTGCAGGGCGTGATGACCCAGCATAACGGCCAGCGTTCCTCCCAATTTCAGTCGTTTCACTTCGCGGATGACATCTTCCAGCGGGACGGCGTCACCATAGTAATTATAAAGTGCCTGCAGGCATGTAGGTCCACAGGTAACCTCATCTGGTTGAGCCTGCATATCAAATCCCAAAACAAGTTCCTTCTTCTTCATATCGAGTACCTGCGTCAGTTAAACTTGAGCAGCTTCGTGATTAGCAGATCAAAAACCTCGACGAGGATCAAAATGATGATAATCCATTCCAACAGACTGCTCTCACGTTGATTGATGATCTCTCTAAAGACGCGGAGATTATCCTCAATGATACGCAAGGTATATTCTATTTCACTGAATCTGACGCGAAGGTCAAAATGCTTGTTTAAACCCTGGTGAAGCTTGTCGAGGTATTCATCATCCCAGACGAGGTCAGGCGCGTCAAAGATGTAAATATTTTCTGCGATGTCGTTTTGCGTATTGAGGGCCCTTCCCATGAAGCGCATCATGTTGTTCCTGCTGATCTTCAATTTGCCAGTTGCTTCAAGTTGATTTGCAAACCCCCTAACTTCATTCAAAAGGTTCTCTGTCACACTATGGTAATAGTCCAGCGCAACGGATTGCGCGAGGTTAAACATGGTTATTCGTATCACCCTTGAATCAACCTTGTCAATAATAAGTTTCGCAAAATCGAATGCGATCTGCTTCCCTTCCTGCACGTCGATTTCGTGGTCATCGCGAAGCCAGCTCGGGAATGGATTTTTCTGGTAGGTCTGTATAGTCTTGATCGCCCATTTCATCTCGTCCTCGGTATATCCTGCAAAGACTACGACGCCGAAGTTGAAATAATACTGATATTTTTCGTCCGAAAATTTATAGTATAGCTCCGACGAAGAATCAGCAACTGGTTTAATGTCCAGAAATGTCTTGATCCCTTTTATATCAAGCTGGTTGGCCACCAGAAAAGCTGAAAGTTTTACCGTTTGAGACATTCCACAGCCTTTTTTTAAAGATATAAATATAAATTAATGGGCCGGTAATTTCAGATTGACCAAAAATCAAGAAATTACTTCTATTCTTATGGTCATATGAAAAAGCTACTTTTCACAGCCCTTATTCTTACCGTAGTGTGTCATGTGTACGGATGGGGACCTACAGGGCACAGGGCATCAGGCCTTGTTGCCGAAAAGTATCTTAGCAAAAAAGCGAAGAAGGAATTGATGCGGATACTGCAGGGTCAATCACTTGCAATGGCCAGCACGTGGATGGATGAAATCCGCGCAGACTCTACCTTTGATTATGCGAGCGACTGGCATTGGGTAACAATTCAGGACGGGCAAACGTATGATGAAAGCGCAAAGAATCCCAATGGCGATATTATTCAAACAATTGAACGCATCATCTCGGAGCTGAAGGGAAAAAAATTAAACATTATCGAAGAAACGCAGCGTGTGAAAATGCTTGTTCACCTTGTGGGTGATCTTCATCAACCGCTGCATGTCGGCGGTGGTAACGATCGCGGTGGAAATGACGTGAAAGTAATGTGGTTCCGCACTGATAGCAACCTGCATCGCATATGGGATTCCGACATGATCGATGACACGCGATTAAGCTTTACGGAACTCGAAGAGTCATTGGACAAACCCGATGACGCAAAGAGAATGGCATTGCAAAAAACCACAGTTCGCGACTGGGCCTATGAAAGCATGACCTATCGCAAGCAAGTGTATGATTACGGAGACGGAAAGCTTGGCTACGCTTATTCCTACAGGAATTTCACCATTGTCCGCGAACGTATCTTGCAGGCAGGAATAAGGCTGGCGGGAATTTTAAATGAGATATACGGTTGAGAATTGGGTGATTGGGTGATTGGGTGATTTTGAAATTAATTTTTCACTTTTCACTATTAGTTTTTCACTTTCTAGAAGAGCTTGTTAAGCTTGGCGTATTGAAGGAGGATGATGGTTTTGGCATCGCGTATTTCGCCGGTGGTTATCATATTGTACGCCTTGTCAAAATCAAGCTCAAGCACTTCGATGTTCTCGTCTTCATCAACACCCCCTCCTTCATTCACTTTCTGATCGCGGGTGTATTCGCCAACAAAAAAATACAGAATCTCCGTCACAGAACCTGGCGACATGTACACATCGAATATCTTCCGCACGTGGTCGATCCTGTATCCGGTTTCCTCCTCCGTTTCCCTGCGAATGCATTCCTCGGGATCATCAAGATCCAACAGTCCTGCGCAGGTCTCTATCAGCATGCCTCCTTCATTTCCATTCACGAGGGTCGGAAGCCTGAACTGACTTGTGAGTATCACCGTTCGCTGAGGCACATTGTAAAGTAGGATTGTGGCTCCGTTTCCACGATCATAAGCTTCGCGACTTTGAATGATTTCCTCGCCATTCTTATCGGTCATGGCGTAGGTAAACTTGTATAACTTATACCAGTTGTCTGATAATACTTCCTTCTCTAGGATCTTAACCTTATGTGGATTATTCGATTGGGTCATGCTTTTACGTGAAAGTAATGCTGTTTAAGATGTTGATAAATCTCCAGGCAAACCCATGCATCAGTGGCCGCGTATTCTATCTGCTTTTCGGTTAACGTCGGCGCCTCCCAATTAGAAGTTTGCGCGCTTTTGGAAATTCTGAAGCCGAGCAAGAGCCCAGCCAGTTTCTTTACACTTTCGACCTGAAGGCCAGAGGCCTTTGCCATGGTTGACAATTCTATGAATGAGATCGGTTGAAATTTATTGATCTTTTGCAAAGCCTTGATGTCATCGTGGATGGCAACGCCGGCTTTAATGATCTTTGTGTTTTCAAATATCGAAACCAACTCCTGGGGTAGTCCTGTTTGATGGATGCGTATCAGAAAGACTTTTTGGGGAATAGCGAGTTGAAGTAACGCCACCTTAAAGGTTTGTCCGCGTTTGAAGCTGGGTCGTGTTTCAGTATCAAATCCAACGGTATCGTATTTCTGAATTTCGCGAACCACAGCAGGCAGTTTGGCCGCTTCTGTAATTACAACTACTTTACCAGTGAATGCCCTGAGCGGCAGCAGGTTCAATTCCTCTGAAGTGATCGTTGTTTTCGGTTCAGGGGGACTTTGACCATCCTGAAGCTCATCTTGCGAAACGTGCATTAAAAAATTGCTGTAAAATCCGATGTTAAAAAATAGCTCAACACTGAGCCTCTAATTTAAGTCAAAAAAATCAACTATTTTGAGCTACCTAAATCTAAATGAATGCCCAACTCCCTATTTAGAAAGAAACCACTTTCAACGATACTGCAAGATGCTAAAGCTGGTCTGGATGAGTCCCACGGCGCGGGACTGAAGAAGATCCTCGGCGTCCGCGATCTCACTGCAATGGGAATCGCGGCAGTTATTGGTGCAGGCATCTTTTCAACCATTGGTCAGGCGGCATATGATGGCGGGCCAGGGGTTGTTTTTCTTTTTCTCATCACCGCAGTTACATGTGGCTTTACCGCATTATGCTACGCTGAATTCGCATCTCGTGTGCCCATCGCTGGGAGTGCCTATACATATTCTTACGTCACATTCGGAGAGATCATCGCCTGGATTCTTGGTTGGGCATTGATCCTGGAATATGCTATTGGAAATGTCGTTGTTTCTATTTCATGGAGCAGTTACTTCGTCAATCTCCTGGAGGGAATCAACGTGCATCTCCCAACCTGGCTTGCAACGGATCCTTCGACGGCAGAAACGGTCTATGACGCTGCCGTTGGTTCAGGAAGGCCAACAACAGGTCTCGCCTGGACGACTGCCCCAATCATCGCGGGATACAGGTTCATTTGCAATCTGCCCGCGTTCGTGATCATTATCCTTATTACCATGCTGGCCTTTGTTGGTATCAAGGAGAGTCGCACGAGTGCGAATTTCATGGTGGGTCTTAAGCTCGTTGTTCTCGCTTTCATTGTCGGAATAGGTATATTTTATATCAACACGGACAACTGGACGCCATTCTTGCCCAATGGATTCAATGGCGTACTGAAGGGCGTCTCTGCAGTGTTCTTTGCTTACATCGGTTTTGATGCCATATCTACAACGGCCGAAGAATGCGCCAATCCTCAACGGGATCTTCCCCGTGGAATGATCTACTCTCTTATAATATGCACCGTTATCTATGTGGTTGTGACGTTGGTTATCACCGGCATGGTGAACTATGCTGAATTCGATGCCGTGGCGGATCCGTTGGCCTACGTTTTTGAAAAAATCAATCTCACAAAGATTGGGTTTTTCGTTTCCGTTAGCGCCGTTGTTGCGGCAACCAGCGTGCTGCTTGTATTTCAAATCGGCCAGCCCCGGATATGGATGAGCATGAGCCGTGATGGCTTGATGCCCAAGCGTTTCGGTAAGATCCATCCGAAGTACCAGACGCCAGCCTTTGCAACGATCGTTACCGGTATAATCGTCGCCATACCATCTTTATTCATTGAAAGCGCCTTGATGACCGACCTGACGAGTATAGGAACCTTGTTTGCATTTGCAATAGTATGTGGGGGTGTATTGTTGCTTCCTCCTAAGGATACAACAACGGTAAAATCATTTAACCTTCCTTATATCAACGGGCAATGGATCGTACCCGTGCTGTTCATTGTATTTATTTACGGCTTTCGCGAGCGGTTCATCAGCGCCTTCACAAATCTTTCGCATGAAGCATACCAGGAGATCCTGTTTATTGTATTCATCGCGATCACGTCGATCATCACGCTGTTTTCATTTCTCAGAAAACTTTCGCTCATACCTGTTTTAGGAATGTTGTGTTGCCTATATTTAATGATCGAAATACCAGCACGCAGCTGGATGGTATTTTTCGGTTGGATGGCCTTTGGATTGATTATCTATTTTTGTTACGGCTACTGGAAAAGTAAGCTGGTAGCAAACAATACCTGAGGCATACCGCATTTTGAATTCACGAAGTTGATCTTTGTAGCGTAGGAATTTTTTTAGCTCATGTCATTATTTGTAGCATCACTCAATTCGGGAAGTAACGGCAATTGCTATTACGTGGGTAATAATGACGAGGCCGTGTTGATAGATGGTGGGATTTCCTGTCGCGAAACAGAAAAAAGACTGAAAAGACTGGGTCTTTCGATAAAAAAAATAAAAGGTGTATTTGTTTCACACGAGCATGGAGACCACATCCATGGCGTGTCTTCTTTGTCAAAGAAGCATCAAATCCCCGTGTACATAACCCCGCGCACCCTGCAAAATGGTAACCTTGCAGTTAGACAAGACAGGGTCTTTACGATTCGCTCGAATGAACCATTGCATATCGGTGGCCTTACTATTTTGGCATTTCCCAAACTCCACGATGCGTGTGATCCGCATAGTTTTATGATTTCGAGCAACTCGGTCAAGGTTGGGATTTTTACCGATATAGGTTTGGCGTGCGATAACGTGATCCAACACTTTCGTCAGTGCCACGCGGCATTTTTAGAATCCAATTATGACGAGACGATGTTGGAGCAGGGTCGTTATCCACTATCACTCAAGAACAGGATCAGGGGCGGAATGGGACATCTATCGAACAAGCAAGCGATGCAGTTGTTCATAACTCACCGGGCTGCCTATCTCACACATCTGTTCCTGGTTCATCTGTCACAGAATAACAATCACCCAAAAATTGTTAAGGATACTTTTTATCCCGTTGCAGGACAGACGCAGATTGTTATCGCCTCACGCGAGCGGGAAACAAAATTATTTCATATAAGGAGTGTGGAGCATCTTTACGCGAAAGCCACCAGGGTACCGGAAAGATTCGCGGAACAACTTTCAATCTTCTAACAAGTTCTAGTGGTCAATCACCAGGCTGTCCAGTTTAGAAACTGAAAGTGGCTTGCTGAGCAAATCTTTAATCGTTTTATGTTTTTCAACGCGTTGAATATCGCGGGGATCGAGCGTTGACGAAAGCATGAATACCTGCGTGATGTTCTTAAGTGATGCATCAAGGGCATCGTACGCCTCCATGAATTGGAATCCATCCATCCCTGGCATCATAATATCAACGAGAATAACGAGACTTTGCCCAAGATTATCAACGTGATCTTTGATCCAGTGAATGGCTTCGGATCCGCTGTTAACAGCGTGGATGTCTGTTATACCGCGGCTGTTCAATAGCCTGGACGTGATCAATCGGTCAATATCATTGTCGTCAATGATAAGATATTTACAAGGTGCTCCCATGTTTGAATACTATATTTGGCTGGTGTGATGACAATTTGGACATAGCGTGTACGCAACTTTGTTCCCTCCAATCAGCCATCACACTAACCAAATTTTGATTCAGGAGTTCAGGAACCACGACAACACTTAAGACTAAGATAGCAAAAATTGTCGGAAAAATCACTGTATTCCGGTCGATACCTTCAAACAATTCGCCGTGCGTGGTGCGGGAGCGTTAGAAAGATCGAGTGTTTAGGGATCGAATTTATTGAGAACAATGGGATTCATGGAAGTCGATATCTACCCTTCCACGATGTCGTAATTCACCTTGCGTTCCTTCAGGTAATGAAGGACGTAACGGAAGTTATCCTCTGCTTCTCCGAGGTATTCGGGAGGACATATTCCTTTTCGATTGAACCGTCCGTCCATCAACAAATTAACGACTGCGGTACACGTGTAACCCGTAGTACGCGCCATGGACAACGTTCCAGTATCCGGCTGTGTCCTGTCCAGGAGATTATATTCTACCACCTTGTGCGCGCCATCCTGGGTACCAGTCATTCGTACGCGCATCACAGTAAATTCTTCTTCGCCGGGTTTTAATTTCCAGATCGGAAAAAGCAATCTCGCCGTGACGTCGATCGGGCGAACTTTCGTTCCGTTCACGTCAATCGGCTCATACGAGAAAAATCCGGAGGCCCTCAATACCCTTAAGTATTCAATGCACCCTGGATAGCGCAGGGTTTTTTCGATCATGTTAGGAATGGTGGGCATTGTTTGGATGAGGGATCGCAATCCATCGGAGTTCCAAGACTCCAGCGTACCTACTCCATCGAAGTGTATCAGCTCAGGATCAGAGAGCGCCTCTTTCACAACCAATTCTCCGTGCCGCACATAACGGGCAGGACGAACATACTCTTCGATGACATCGATGGGCGAGAAAACAGCTTTATACTCATAAGGCCACTCACGTACGCGTGGCAGTCCCCCAACAAGACACTCATAGTTTTCAATTTTCATCCGCTTGTTGTGATACCCAAGGATAATGTTACCCATTCCCGGCGCAACGCCGCAGTCAGTGACAATGGTGACATCGTTTTTCTTTGCCAGTGCGTCCAGCTGAAATGGATCCTCGGGAAAAAAGGAAATGTCGACCATGTTCTTACCACACTCGATCACGGTTCGTGCTGTTTGCAAACCCAGAAATCCGGGAACGGCGCCGACGACCAGGTCAAAGGGCCGGATGATTTCTGTGAGACGTGGCAGATCAGAAAAATCAGCCCTCATAGTTCGGATGCCCTGTTCTTCCAGGTTTTGCAACGCCTCGTGGTTGATATCGACTGCTGTAACATTAAATTTTTTCGACAGGTCGAGCGCCATGGCTTTTCCTACCAGGCCAGCGCCTAAGACAACTATTTTCTTCATGGGTGCACGGATAAAATCGGCGTGCAAATTAGCGCGATTATGCCAGTTAGCAGCGGCATTAAAGGCCCAAAACCATAATTCTTTTCAGCTTGAAGTTTGGGCTATAAACCGTACTTTGTTTGAAAATATGAGCATGCGAAAAGTTGACCAGCTTTTCATGGAATATGGTGAAAGCCATCAAGATTCCACCAACAAAGCCATTCACTGGATTTGCGTTCCCCTGATCTTCTTAAGCCTTGTCGGTCTACTAGCATCCATTCCCGCCAATTCTGTCCGGGGCGTGTTAGGGATCGACAATCCGTACGCAAACTGGGCGGGTATCGCGCTTATCCTGGTGCTGATCTATTATGTTACGCTATCCATACCGCTCAGCATCGGCATGATGCTGTTTGGTGCGCTTTGCCTATTCGTTGTGAATCTCATTGTCCGCCTCGATTTCGCGCCGTTATGGCTTGTAAGTCTGGTGATCTTTTCAGTGGCCTGGTTCGGCCAATTTTATGGCCACCACGTAGAAGGTAAAAAGCCATCTTTCTTAAAAGACATACAATTTCTGCTGATCGGTCCGGCATGGCTGATGCATTTTTTATTTAAACAAATTGGAATTCCCTACTAATTGAAAGACTTCATCTTCGAGGAGGACGAGCCGCGAGATAGCGTGGCGTTTGAATTTGAACCATCCCTGTTTCATCACCTGAGCCATTTAAAATTACAGCGTAATGCAGACTGGAGGTGGTACTACATCACCAACCCAAAGCGGAAAAAAATATTTGGGTCGCTTTATATGAACATCGGCAGCGGTGGGGTAACATCGGCCGTCCGAAGTCCTTTCGGCACAGTAGAGTGCGTAAGTGACATCCCTGCAGAAGTCCTATACGACTTTATTGTGTTTGTCGAAAAGTCCATGCGCAAGCTGGGTACGCCTGCGATCACCATCAAGAATCCACCCTATGCCTACGCGCCGAGGAATATGGCGTTGCTATCGACTTTCCTGCCCAATCTTGGCTACGCCATTGAAGCCGCCGAGATTTCAGCCTGCGTAGCAGTAGATGGGCCTTTTGATCGAAAGATCAACAATATGCAGAAACAGGTTCTTCAAAAAGCTCATCAAAAAGGCTTGCACTATAAAGTAATCCCCATTGAACTGCTACAGGAAGTGTACCAATTTATTGAGCGATGCCACCAGGAGAAAGGATATCAGCTGTCTATGAACTACAGCGATCTGTTCGAAGCCGTGCAGAAATTGCCGCACCGCTATTTATTGTCGGGAGTTTTCTTAAATGAGGTCATGGTGGCATCGTCAGTTGCAGTACAAGTGTATGGCACGCTGTTGTATAACTTCTACATGGCACACGACCCCATCTACAACAAATTCAGTCCTGCCATTTCTTTGATCGAAGGACTGTATCAATATTGTATAGAAAATGAAATGTCATTACTGGATCTCGGCACATCTGCTTTTAACGGCCAGCCGAATTTTAGTTTATTAGACTTCAAAATACGTCTCGGTGCTACGCTAACACCGAAGATAACTTTTAAGAAGGTACTGATACATGGATAAGCCTCTGGTATCGGTGATCTGCCTATGCTATAATCATGAAAGATTTGTACGAGAGGCCATCGAGTCAGTGGTCCTTCAAACATACACTCCAGTCCAGATCATTGTTGCTGATGACGCCAGTGTTGACAACAGCCAGCACGTGATCAAGGAACTAAAGGAGCGCTATCCGTTCTTGGAGCTGCTGCTGTTACAGCACAACCTCGGGAATTGTAAAGCGTTCAACAAGGCGTATGGGTTGGTAAAAGGCAAATTTGTGATTGATTTCTCAACAGATGATGTCATGCTTCATGACCGCATAGAAAAACAGGTGGCGTACCTTGAAAATGCTGGGGATCAGACCGGCGTAGTTTTCACTGACGCTTCCTACATCACGGAAGGCGGTAAATTCATCCGCAACCATTTCGACCACCTGATCCAAAAAGGTCTGATCAGGCAAATTCCGCGGGGCAATATCTACCGTGACGTGCTGGCCAGGTATTTTGTTCCAACGCCAACGCTAATGATCAGACGCACAGTGCTGGATACATTGGGTGGCTATGACGAACAATTAGCGTATGAAGATTTTGATCTGTTGGTGCGCTCATCCAGGATATGCGGATACGGATTTATAAATGAAAGGCTGACCCATATCCGTAAGGTGGCGACGTCATTGTCAAGCCGTCAATACATGCCTGAAGATGCCCAGCTCTATTCGACGTATCTGGTATGTCGCAAAGCACAGCAATTGAATAGAGATGAGCGTGATCACGAGGCGCTAGTTAAACGGGTGCGGTTTGAATTGAGACAGGCAGTCCTGTCGGGAAAGTCTGAAGAGGCAAAGCTTTTTTATCAATTGCTGCGGGACTTGAACGGCGTCTCGCTTTCAGATGCCTTTATTTGGATGTTGAACCGCCCTGGTGTAGCCCTGTCGCCGCTGTTGAAGTGGTATCACCGGCTCCGTTACAATTGACAACTACGCCACGCCCAGACAGTGAATTATCTCCTATTGTCATTTCCCTCTAAAATACTGACATAACTTTCATATCGGCTTGCAGCAATCAAACCATTCTCTACGGCGTCTCTCACAGCGCACTTGGGTTCATTAATGTGAAGGCATCGCGACTGGAATTTACATTGCCCGCGTATCGCACGTATCTCAGGAAAATAATCGGAGACTTCCGCAGGGCTCATATCAACCAAACCCCACTCCTTGATCCCTGGTGTATCAATCACAAAAGTTTTAGGATCAAGTTGGAACATCTCCGCAAAGGTAGTGGTGTGCGTACCTTTTTCGGAAAATCCCGATACGCTACCCGTTGATTGTCGAATGACGGGTGATATTTTATTGAGCAGTGTCGATTTGCCTACACCTGAATGTCCGGTGACCAATGAAGTCTTGTCTTTAATAATTTCCTTTACAACCTGCTGATCCGGATCAAGCGCTGATATTAGTTTACATTTTACGCCTATGTTCTCGTAGACGCTCATGAGCGATTCACAGATCTCTATCTCTCTGGCGTCAAGCAAGTCGCGCTTGTTGAACACAAGAACCTGCGGAATTCCAAACGCTTCTGCGCTGATGAGCGCGCGGTCGATAAAACCAAGGGATGTACGGGGGAAAGCCAGCGTCACGATTAAGACTACCTGATCGATGTTGGAAGCCAATACATGTGCATGGCCTGTCTTCTTGACAGACTGACGGAGCATGTGATTTTTCCGCGGAAGGATTTCCAGTATTGATCCAATATCTTGTTCGACATCTATCCTGACGACGTCTCCAACGGCAACAGGATTCGTCTCTTTTCTTCCATCGAGTCTGATCTTCCCGCGCACGCGGCAATTGTACCGTCGGCCATCGTCAGTGAGAACGTCATAAAAAGATCCAGTGGAGCGCATGACAATTCCGGTCATCTGGATAACAGTTGCCTGCAGTAAGTCAATATTTTTTCAGTCGCACCAAGATTAACCTTAACATAATCACGCGTCGTACTACAGGCTGCCACGTAGGCGTCAGGATCTTTAAGTTGCCGATACTGTGATCCAAGGGAAGCAGCGTCACTGATCGCGAAGGCTCCGCCCGCACTGATAAGATCAACCGCTTCCTGAAATTTGTGGTATACTTTATTCCCAAAAAAAACTGGCATCCCGTAGCAGGCCGCTTCCAGAATATTATGAAGTCCCTTTCCAAAGGCCCCGCCAACATAGGCAAATTCGCCATATCTGTACAGTCGACTTAACATACCCATGTTATCAATAATAAGCACTTTGAACTCCATGAGGTCTTTATCCTGCGCCATTGAATACCTAATTGAAGGAACCTTTAATTCCTGTTGAATGCGTTCTATGAAAGCATTGGATATCTCATGGGGTGCGATAATAAATTTCAGGTCTTGCTCAAGAATAAATGGTTTCAACACCTCGAGATCTTCGGGCCAACAACTTCCGACGACAAAGGTTTCTGTCGCGTTCTTAAAACGCCTGGCTATAGGCACCTCCTCAGCGTGAGAAACGATCTGGTATACTCTGTCGAAACGTGTATCGCCGGCCAGCATACATTGCTGAACGTCGATAGATTTAAGCAAACTCAGGGAAGATGAATTCTGCACAAAGAAGTAGGTTACACGCTTCAGCATGTCGCGGTAAAAACCTCCGTACGGTTTAAAAAAAAGTTGACTGGTTCTGAAGATCGAGGATATGGACAAGATTGCAACGCGATTCGCATTCAAAACAGAGAGATAATGATACCAGAATTCATACTTCACAAAAATGGCCAGTACGGGTTTAACCAGGGCCACAAACCTTACGGCATTCGCGTTCGTATCCCAAGGCAAGTAGCAGACGACGTCAGCGAGGGGATACTGCTTGCGTACTTCGAATCCCGAGGGAGAAAAGAATGTAAGCACGACCTTACAATCGGGAAATTCGTTCTTCAATCCCTCTATTACCGGGCGGCCCTGTTCGAATTCCCCAAGAGAGGCACAGTGTATCCAAATCACCTTTCCATTTCCATTGTCTTTGAAATATTCCTCCAACTTGTTGAACACAGATCGCCTGCCCTCGACGAAGGACCTGGCCTTGGTATTGAAAAAAGAGGCGATACCGACGCCAACGCGCAGAAGCCACATGATGCCGTCATAGAGTATCTTCATCTCGACGTAAAAATACAAACCTTCGTCAACTCCCGTTGTTTATTGCCCGATAACAACGCCCCAAGAAGTCTCAAATCGCTACATTTGTGTATTTATTAGACTGATTTATAACCCCCAAAGTCACTCCCGATGAACTCCTTCATGAAGCGCCTGCTACTATGCATCATGGTATTTGCAACCATCTGCGCTCAGGCGCAGGACGAAAATGATATTGTGAACTTCCTGGCTGCTGGCAAGAACGATGCGTCCAAGCTTATGAGAGCTTACCTCACTCCTGCTATCGAGGGCCTCTCCTATGGATTCAATGGAGGGTGGTATACGACAGCCAAGGCGCACAAGACATTTGGGTTTGATATCGGTATATCTTTTAATGCAGTTTTCGTACCGACATCCAAAAATTATTTTAACCCCAATGGCCTGCAATTGGAAACAGTGACGGGCTTTACTTCAACCGCTCCCAACGGACAAGCGCCTACGATATTAGGTCCGGATGACAAAACAACCTATAGTGTGGATGCTGATGACAATGGTGTGCCCGATGCTACATTCCAGGGTCCGCGTGGACTGGATTTCAAAGATAACATTAAGATCAATGGCGTACTGGCCCCTACCGCACAGGTAGGCTTGGGCATTTATAAGAACACCGACTTAAAGATCCGCTGGATGCCTGAGGTGGAGTATGGTTCCACGAAGGTCAAGCTCCTGGGTTTTGGCGTGATGCACGACATTAAGCAACACATTCGTGGCATTAAGGTTTTGCCTTTTGATCTTTCCGTGCTGGTAGCTTTTACAAGTATTAAAGGATCGACAGCACTCGCAGGTACTTTCAGCCCAGGTGGCGACACTCGTCCGCAAATCATGGATTACGATATGGATGCGTGGCTATTTGAAGCACTAATCTCGAAGAAGCTTGCCATGTTCACCTTCTATGGAGGATTTGGATACAATACGATCAAGGCCAAGTCCGATGTTACTGGATCGTATGTTGTTCCGGGATACCCCACTGCCTTCAAGGACCCGATATCCCTTAATTTTAAAAACAACAGCATGCGGCTCAATGCCGGCATGCGAATCAGTCTTGGACCCGTCTACATCAACGGCGAGTATATACTTCAAGAGTACAGCACGTTGAGCGTGGGGTTGGGCGTTACTGTAAGATAGAACTAGAGTTATGAGTCATGAGTTATGAGTTATGAGTCATGACTCTCCAGCTTTTTTTATCAGCGCTTGTATTTTTGGTGTGAGGGAAATTCTTGAAACTTCGACGATCGCCCGTTCGGTCATTTTCTTCATCGTTTTCCGCAGTATGTCAACAACTTTCTCATCGTCGTGCTTGCGTGCAAATTCATCTAAGTAAAAATCGATAAATACAAGGCAGATGATGTCCTCCAGCAACTGTGTATCGGCATTTCTGTTTAGTTCTTTTTTCAACAGCAAGAATTTTACCTTATCGATAATCTCTTTGCCATATCCAGATTTTGCGAGAATTCCTTCAGCAATGGTGGCGTGATGGCTTTTCAGACTATTGCGCCATTGGAGGTACCCTTTGCGATCCATCGGATACGAACTCCTCGGTATCTCCCACCTGCCTATATGTTGACACCGCGCGGCAAGCTTAATGTATTCGGATGACCCGGGAGCAAATGCCTCTAGGCGTTCGCTCATACGTATGGCGTAAAGCAATTCTTTTGGATATTCTTTTCCCTGCCACGTTTCCAAATGTGGATCTTTACCGTTGTGAGCGTCAAACCCGGCAAATGCCAAATCGTAAGATTCCATAAGTCTCTAAAGATAAGAAAACAGAGTTAGGAGTTATGACTCTCCTTTTCCAGTTGGGAAATGAATTTGTCGATTGAACGATTCAAAATTTCGTACACGTTTTGAAAGTGTTTCTCATTGCCATAATAGGGATCAGGTACCTCCTCGCCCATTCCGTGCTCGTCGTAGGTTCGCATTAAGAAAACTTTTTCACGCTGCGATGGTGTCGTAGCAAGTTGTAAGATATTTTTCAGATTGCTTTGATCCATGGCAACAATGTAATCATAGGTTTCAAGATCGGAGGCAGTCAACTGCCGTACACAATGCTGCATGTCTACGCCGTTTAGCTTTGCGGTCGCTATTGTGCGCTGATCGGCATTATCTCCGATGTGATAATTTGATGTCCCACAGGAATCCACTTCGAAGTGATCTTCCAGCCCTTTTTGTTTGATCTTATGGATAAAAATGGCCTCAGCCATTGGCGAACGGCAAATATTCCCGAGGCACACAAACAGTACTTTTATCATGGTGATGAACGGCTTAACGCCGATATCTTGATATCCACCCAAAAATACGCCTCAATCGGGTTACAACAGGCGGTCGGTATAGATTTATAGCTGGCGATTACTTTTAGTAATGCCTTTTGATTTGAAAAGCCTACCTCTTTGCTCAGGGGAGGCTTTTCTCTTTTAGAGTGCCCCCGTAACTCAGAACTCATGACTCATAACTCATAACTCTCATTTCGCCGCCTCCCACCTGCTTTTCACCTACTGCCGCCATTGACCTGCCTTTTCTCCATAGACCCTGAAAGGGATTACCCCGTTATTTGAAGCATAATTCAAGCACATATGGAGACGGATTACAATTCAAAGACAGACCTTCCTGCTGAAAAGAACAACAGAAATTTCGGACATGGACGGGCATTGGCCGGTTTGATCATCGTAACCGTCGGTACACTGCTCCTGGCCAGACAGGTAGGCGCAGACTTACCATCATGGCTTTTCAGCTGGCCAATGTTCCTCGTCGCTTTAGGTTTTTACATTGGAGCGCGCCATAATTTCCGGAATTGGGGTTGGCTGATCCCTATCGCGATCGGATCGTCGCTCCTCATGGATGAAATTATTCCCGAGATCCACTTACGTGAGTTCATCTGGCCCATCATTGTCATCTGCATTGGACTTGCGATGATCTTCAGATCGAGACTGAGAAATCGCGATGACCTATTTAAAAGGTGGGAACTTCGCCCCAACCCGTCCTCAACGATGGAGGAAGGCTTCTTTGAATCTGTTACCATCTTCGGCGAGAACAAGCGACAGATAGTTTCCAAAGATTTCAAAGGTGGTGAAAGCGTCTGCGTGTTCGGTGGCGTCGAGGTGAATCTAACCCAGGCTGATATAAACGGTCGTGTGTTCCTCGAACTCGTGCAGGTTTTCGGCGGTACCAAGCTGATAGTGCCGGGACATTGGAAGGTGGAATCGGCTGAAGTGGTTTCAATTTTCGGTGGCCTTAATGACAAGCGACAGGTACAAAATACGATCACCGATCAAACTAAGGTGCTCGTCCTCAGCGGTACCACCATTTTTGGCGGAATCGATATCAAAAGCTTTTAACAATGCCTCAACTATTATTAATCTTACAAGTCATCCTTATGAACTGGTATATCACAAAAGTTGTATTCGCTATCACAGCAGACAACAGCAGCGACAAAAGGCAATTTGATGAGCAGCTAAGACTCGTGCAGGGCGAAAGCAGGGAGGAAGCGTTTATGAAGGCCAGAATGATCGGCCTGGGTGAGGAGGACTGTTTTTACAATGATAAAATGAAGCAGGTCAAATGGGAATTCATCAATGTTTCTGAAGTGCTTCCTTTAAAAACGATTGAAGATGGCATTGAAGTATATTCCCGGATTCATGAAACTGAAGAAGGTAAATCGTATATAAATTTTGTGCACCAAAAAGCCATTGCCCTTCGGTTGAATGAGCTTCCTTTGTTTTGAACTTTGATTTATCGTGAGCATTTCCAAAATACCAATCCGGAAAGTGATCATTGCAGCGCTAACGTGGTGGCTGTCCCTGATCATTATTGAAACACTGGCGTTGGTAAGTACCTTTCAGTTCGGCATAACGATAGCGATGGCGGATGTGGTCAGTCTCAACCTCCTCATTGCCACCGCTGGATACATCACGTTTATTTCACTTCGTTATTATCAGCCGAATCCAAAGAACGCCGTGTACCTGATCATTTGGAGCATCGCCATGGCCGCAATTTGTACCATAGGACATCACTATATCATGATCCGTGGCCCCTTTCCAAGAGAAGCAACTTATTACGCTTATCTGGATGCATCCCAACTGATCCGGGGATTGCTGGTATGGCTAATGATCACGCTGATAGGCGTGATGAGTTGGATATGGTTCTTCCTACAGGACCTTCGAGCAGGGGAGCGCAGAGAACATGATACCACCAAACTAGCCAGGGATGCTGAGCTCGCGTCGCTCAGACAACAACTGCAACCACACTTCCTCTTCAACAGTCTCAATTCAATCAGCGCACTGGCAGGTTCACGACCAGAGGAAGCCAGAAAAATGATACAGCAACTTTCAGACTTCCTGCGTGGAACGATCAAGAAGGACGATCAACAGCTCGTGAGTCTGCAGGAAGAGCTTAAACACCTGGCGCTGTACCTCGATATTGAAAAGGTAAGGTTTGGACACCGCCTGCGAACGGAATTAGACCAGGCGGAAGAAGCAAAGCATCTCCTACTGCCATCGTTATTGCTGCAGCCGCTTGTTGAGAATGCCATTAAGTTTGGATTGTATGACACGATCGGTGAGATCACGATCAGGATCAAAACGCTTTCAGTGGACAATCAGCTGCTGATAACGATCGAGAACCCGTTTGATCCTCAGACTTCGCAACCAAAACAAGGAACCGGTTTCGGATTGAACTCGGTACAACGGAGGCTATACTTGCTTTATGCGAGGAACGATCTGTTGACAACCAGAAAAGCCGAAGATGTTTTTTATACTGAAATTAAAATCCCTCAACCCGCATGATCAAAGCCGTCCTAATTGATGACGAACCGCTGGCCCGGAGTATTGTTGTTGAGTATTTGCGCGCCTTTCCGGAAATCACCATAGCCCAGGAATGTAATGATGGTTTCGAAGGAGTCAAAGCCATCGCGCAGCATAAACCGGATCTTATTTTCCTGGACATTCAAATGCCAAAGATCAATGGCTTTGAGATGCTTGAGCTTGTCGAACATCCGCCAGCAGTGATCTTTACCACCGCCTTTGATGAATATGCTATCAAAGCATTCGATTCACACGCCATTGATTATTTGCTCAAGCCTTTCAGCAAGGAACGCTTTGAGAAGGCATTGCAAAAATGGCTGCAACATCGGAATCAACACGACCCGAAACCGAATCCTCAGACTTTGTTGTCCGACGAGGTCAGGCAGCCTGAAGAAAGGAGCCGCATTGTCGTCAGGGAAGGCAGCAATATTCGCATTATACCTGTACATGAGATACAGTATCTTGAGGCTTACGACGATTACGTCAAGATCTTTACGGCGAAGGAAATGTTCCTGAAAAAGAAGACAATGAACTTCTATGAAAAAAGTCTCGACCCTGCACAGTTTGTACGCGTGCATAGATCTTACATTATCAATCTCCAACAACTGACTAAGATCGAGCCGCTGGAAAAGGAAACCTATCTTGCGTTGCTTAAGAGCGGCATGAAGGTCCCTTTAAGCAAAAGTGGATATGCCAAGCTCAAGTTGGTGTTGGGTTTATAGCTCATGCAACGGTCAAGGCACTTCATGGTCTTTGAGGTAAATCGCACCCGTGGCCGGAAAAAGAACCCTCTGGATTGATCATCTTCGCACATTCATCATTCTGCTGGTTGTTGCGCACCACGCTGCTCTTGCTTACACTACTTTCTCCGTATTCGTTCCAACTGCCTACATATTATCCACCGCCCCGGTAGTGGATAATGACCGCGGGTTCATACTCGACTATCTGGCCGGATACAACGACATTTTCTTTATGCCGTTGATTTTTTTTCTGAGTGGGCTATTTGTCCTTCCGGCGATACAGCGCAAGAATGCCGGCATATTTTTCAAAGACCGGCTGCGCAGGCTGGGCATACCTTTTCTGGTAGCCGTCACGGTGATCATCCCAGTCGCCTATATTCCGTCATATTTCCTGGCTACTGGACATAGCGAGCTGTCCGGATTTGTTAAAGATTATCTTTCGGTACAATCCTGGCCTGTAGGGCCACCGTGGTTCATATGGGTTTTGCTGGTGTTCAACCTCGTTGGCATTGTTTTGTATAATGTTAGTAATACACAATTAGGGATCTCGACAAGCGCCTACAAACGGCCGGTAGTGTTATTCATTTTGGGTTACGTAATAGCGTGTCTCGCGCTAATTCCCCTCAGTCTCCATGTCGGGCAGAATGCCTGGACCGGAATTGGGCCATTCGATTTCCAGTTTAATCGCATTTTATTTTACCTGGTATTCTTTCTTACAGGCTTCTGGTTTGGAGGCACGCGCTGGGATGATCTCCTATTCAACGAAAACAAGCTCCTTGGCCTCTCATGGTTCGTGTGGCTGATCCTTAGTGTGTTGTGTTATATAACCCTTGTTGTCATGATCACGAACGATGATGGTATGTCAGATGTCTTCCTGGTCACCTATAATTTGGTCTTCGTCGCGGCATGCATGTTTAGCTGTTGCTGGCTGCTCACCGTATTCAGGGCAAAAGCAGAACATCCATCGCCAATCATGGAGACACTTTCGTCAAATGCTTATGGCATTTACCTGGTTCATTACCCCTTTGTCACGTGGCTGCAATTTCTGTTGCTGAATGTATCTATTTCGGCATACTTCAAATTCGGTATTGTATTTATGGGAGCATTGCTATTGAGTACTGCAACAACTCACTTGTTACGGACTTTTCCGACTTTCAGACGAGCAGTATAAGAAATACAGTTTACCACAAAACCAAAGGCGCTAGGGGGCGAAAAGATGCATTTTTTATCATTTTTTAGTATGTTCATGGTTTCATCGTCAAGTTCAAACCATAATCACCTTCGAAATGAAATTCGCGTTACTCTCCGTCACCTATGCGGGATTGTTCTACGCCGGCAAGCCATTGACCCTTGAACAGCAGGTCCACAAGGCAAAGGCATTGGGCTTTGAAGGCTTGGCAATCGAAACAAAACGCCCCATCGGTTCTCCCCTCGATATCACCAAAAAAGATCGCGAACGGATCAAGGCGGTGGCAATGGACGAAGGCATTACTTTGTGTGGCGTCGAAAGCATGAGCAACTTCTGCAGCCGGCACATGGAGGAACGAGAGAACAACCTGGCGATGATGCGTCTGGTTCTGGAATTCGCAAAGGATCTCGGCGTTGATATGGTTAAAATATTCGCTGCATGGCCAGGTATCATTAACGACGAAGAAGCATTGGCCAGCTATGCACCTTATGAACGTGGTAACTATTTCAAACCGGTTAATGCATCTGACCTGCGTGTTTGGAACCGCGCTGTCACAGGCATCCGCGAGGTTGCAGATCAAGCGGCAGACATGGGTATCACGTTGTTGCTACAGAACCACGCGCCGGTCCTCAATCCCGGATATGAAGACACGCTTGCTATGATGCAGGAAATTGACATGCCAAATGTAAAACTTTGCCTTGACGTCCCTTTATTCTCTGACCGGCAAAAGACCGAGTACGTTCGTGAGGCAGTAGATAAGTGCGCAAGCCACATACGGTACACTCACTATGGGGCGTGGAACTTTACAGAAAACGCAGAAGGTGAAATCCATCAGGAACCTGCTCCCTTTCATGGTGGAAAAATCAATTATGAGGCCTTCATTGAAGGATTATATCAACATGGTTACAGCGGATATCTTGTTTCCGAATACTGCCTGCCCATGATACGCAATCATCAGATCTGCGGCGTAGAAGAGATTGACAAGGCAACCATCCGTGGAATGCGGTATATGAAGGAACTAATCAGCAGAATCGCATCCCACAAAAAAACAGGTGCATCTGAAGTTGCTTTAGTGTAGTTCTATTTCTTGTACTCAATGATCCGGGAATCTTCGAATGCATAGTTTTATGAAGGCACGCCTCATGGGCATGATGTTCCTCCAGTTCTTTATCTGGGGCGCATGGTATGCCACGGGCGGCAATTATATGCAAAGCCATGGCATGGGTGATATTATTTACCTCGCCTACATGGTTAGTCCGATTGGTTCCATCGTTTCCCCTTTTTTTCTGGGCATGATCGCCGATCGGTTTTTTCCGGTTCAGCGCGTTATGGGTGTCATGCATATCCTCAGCGGCATTTTTGTCATATGCGCACCATGGCTGGGAACGGCTTCTCCACCGCTATTTCTGTTTCTATTATTATTGCACATGCTTTGCTATATGCCTACCGTTGGGCTGGCATCGGCAACTGCTTTTCATTTAGTTGAAAATAAGGAACGCGATTTTCCTCTTATCAGGGTCTTTGGGACATTCGGTTGGATCGGAGCGGGCGTCCTTGTGAGTTATTTTCTTCATGCCGATGACACTGCGTTGCCTATGTACGTGGCGGGCGCCGGTGGCATATTGCTTGGGTTTTATAGCTTCTCTCTACCGGACATCCCTCCTCAGGGGGCCGGCAAAAAGATCTCCTTCCGCGATGTTGTCGGCATCGATGCCCTGAAACAATTGAACTCACGTCCTTTTGTGATATTCATTATTGGATTACTGCTGATCAGCATTCCATTTGCCAGCTATTTTGCCTACGTACCCATCTTTTTGAAGGCAGCGAACATTTCAGACCCAGCCTTTAAAATGACCTTTGGACAAATGTCAGAGGTTTTTTTCCTGCTCCTCATGCCGTGGTTCTTCAGAAGGCTTGGCATCAAGTGGGTAATGATCACCGGCCTCCTTGCCTGGTCGCTGCGTTATACTTTATTTGCCCTGGGCGCATCTGATGCTGTCGTGTGGATGCTTATCACGGGCATATTTCTTCATGGGGCCTGTTATGATTTTGTTTATGTCGCCAGCCAGGTCTATATCGACAAAAAAGCAACGCCCGAGATACGGGCACAAGCACAGGGTTTTTTTGTGCTGATCTCGTACGGTGTCGGTCAAGGTCTTGGCACGTTAACGGCCGGGTGGATCTATAATAGTATCATGGGAGGCGCAGCTGTCGCCACGTTGGAGCAATGGCAGAATTTCTGGACCATACCATTGATATTCTCCGTTATCGTCACTATTCTTTTCACCATTGGATTTAACGATTCAAAAGAATAGCGCGACATTCTAAAAGCAAAGGTTCCAATTCCTCCTGCAATAAGCGATAATCATCATTTGATCAAAAGTGGCAGCACGAAATGGAGGATATTCCATATCTTAATACACCGGCTTACCATGAAACTTCATATACATCATACCCGCTTTACAGCACTTGTGCTCCTCGTTTACTGTTTGATGCGATGCACCACACAGGAAAATGCAGTTGTCACTGGTGGTGGCTTTGAGCTCGAACCAGGCTTTACTATTGAATTGATTGCTTCGGAACCGCTCATCTCTGATCCGGTGGACATGGAGATCGATGAATTTGGAAGACTCTACGTCGTTGAAATGCATGGATACCCGCTTGACAAAAGCGGCTCGGGTAAAATAAAATTATTAAGCGACTCAAACGGCGACGGAAAGTTCGACAAGAGTACCGTCTTTGCCGAGTCTCTGGTGCTTCCCAATAGCATCATGCGTTGGAAGCAGGGTGTGATCGTCACCGACGCACCGAATGTGCTTTACTTCGAGGACACCGATGGCGACGGAAAGGCCGATATCAGGGATACACTATTAACTGGATTTGCACTTTCTAATCCACAACACAACCTCAGCAGTCCGCTACTCGCTACAGACAACTGGATCTACCTTGCCCACGAAGGGGCTGTCGGAACTGACACTTACAAGGCAGAATTCGGTGACCGTGGTGGTGAAATCTTTTTTCCGGGTGTTCCCAATGGACCGCGTTTGCCCGTCAATGCCGGAGGAAGGTCAGTTCGCTTTCAACCAGATCATCATACATTAGAAATGACCTCGAGCCATTCTCAGTTTGGCCACAGTTTTGACGAATGGGGTCATCACCTGGAGGTCGGTAATGCTGACCATATTTTTCAAGAGATGATCGCCGAAACTTATGTCAGTCGAAATCGCTACGTCACGGTATCCGATGCAACACAAAATCTTTCCGATCACGGAGAGGCAGCCGAAGTTTTTCCCATTACGCAGAATCCGCAGCATCAGCTATTGACCGATGTGGGGGTCATAACTTCTGCATGCGGCATAACAGCTTACAATGGTAGGGCGTTTCCACCTGCCTACAACAATGCGGTGTTTGTTTGCGAACCTGTAAGTAATCTGATTCATGTGGACAGTCTGGAGCCTCATGGCATCTCGTTCATAGCAAGCCGGATGCGGCCGCACACAGAATTTCTGGCTTCAACCGACCCTAAGTTCAGGCCTGTCAATCTTTATGTCGGTCCCGATGGAGCCCTCTATGTAGTGGACTTTTACCGGCAAATCATTGAACATCCCGAATGGATGGGCGATGATGTCGTGAAATCCGGGGCCCTTTACAACGACTCGGATAAGGGCCGCATATACCGCATCTCGTCATCGTCGACAACAAAAAAACCAGAATGGATCAAAGGACTTACGTTTGGCAAATCGACGGACAAGCAACTGATTGAAGCGCTAAGCGATGAAAACCTCTGGTGGCGTACTAACGCTCAACGGCTGCTGTTGGACCGCAAACTCTCTTCCGAATCCATTCGCGAACTGGTCGCACAAACGGGTATAAAAAATTCAATGACCAGGTTGCATGCATTGTGGACGCTGGAGGGATTGGGCTCATTAAACAGTGACCTGATCAAAAAAGCATTGGCGAACGATCAACCGGGGATAAGAGAAAATGCGATTAGACTGGCTGAATTGCACCTTAAGTCTGATCCATCATTAAATAATCTGTTGATCGGGATGGTCGACGATGCCGATCCAAAAGTACGGTATCAACTTCTGTGCACGTTGGGTTTTATTGATAATTCGCAGGCCTTTGAAGCAAGAATGAAGATACTGTTGCGCGACATCGGCGATCGTTGGGTACAAGTGGCTGCATTGACAGGTCCATCCTCAAAAACCAGTTCTCTGCTCACAGAGATACTGAAGCATTATGATACCCGTGTCCCAGCATATTCTTCACTGCTGAAGCGGCTAACGGGAATGATAGGCGCCGGTGGAAATACAGAAGAAATCAATGGCATCTTGCTGAAAATTATGCGAGCGAAGACAGAAGATGCGTGGCGGGGACCGGCACTCGATGGCCTGGCCCAAGGCTTTAACGACCGTGAGCAGATGTACCGGCTTTCAGCTTCGGAGCGAAGCCAACTCTTGCATACTTTCTTTGACGATCCAGATTGGAATGTTCGCAAGGGAGCGCTGCACTTATTAAAGTCAACTGGGATTACGACTGACAAAGAGCTATCCGCTGCCATACAGAAAGCTGCGTCACGAGCCGTCGATAGAGGACAACCGGAAGCAACACGCGTAGAATCCATTGAGTTTATCGGAATCCGAAATCCGGCGCCTCAGGCAGCTCAGTTGAGCTCATACATTGACCCAACGGAACCGCTACCCGTGCAGTTGGCGGCGTTGCGCACACTGAGTCAGATACCAGACACGTCAGTATGTACGTTGCTCCTGAAACGTTGGGACACGTTCACACCGGAGTTGCGCGACGCGGCTATTTCAGCCTTCCTGGAGGATGACGCTCGCGTGCGTATCCTCCTTCGCGAAATCGAAAAAGGAACTATAAAAACCGCTGACCTGACCTGGCCCAGAAAGGTTGGATTGATGGCACAGTCAAACCTTTCCCTGCGCAACCAGGCCAGGCAACTTTTTACAAGGAATACCGACGACGCGGTGAACGCAGCCTATAAGAAGGCGCTTCAGATGCCGGGGAATGTCACAAAAGGAGCGCTAATCTATGAACAACAGTGTGCCATATGTCATCAGATCAGAGGTGGAAGTGGTGTGAGCCTCGGCCCAGACCTTGGAACAATTCATAATTGGTCCTCGGATGCGATCATGGCAAACATCCTTGCTCCCAACCAATCGATTTCAAGTGGCTATGATCTCTGGGGCATGGAATTGAAAAATGGCGAAGAAATCCAAGGGATCATCGCATCTGAAACGCCATCAGCGATCACTTTACGCAATGCCGGGAGCTATGAAAAAACGGTTCGTCGCGAAGATATAAAATCCATCAAGGCGTTAGGAATGTCGGTCATGCCAATGGGATTGGACAAACAGATAACTGTTGAGCAGATGGCAGACTTATTGGCCTTCCTGAAAAAAAACAAATGAGAGTTATGGGTTATGAGTCATAACTCTCATTTTCGTTGCTGTTGCACGTAGGTTGCAACGGTTCCGACAGGCGCAAGCCACAGGCCATTCGCAGGATTCTGCGCGTATTCAATGAGCTTGGCCAGCATCGACATTCTGGTGGTTTGATCTCCTTTGTCGCCCATTTCATGTCCAGCGAAAACTATCCACTGATTGTTTTGGATCGCCGTTGTGACGATAGGCAGGATCTCGTCAAACTCTTTCCCGTCCATTTCAATGCCCGTAAGTTGAGCGAAGTCGCAGAATGCAGGATCATTTGCTCCCTCATCTTTCCAACCGCGACCAGTTAGGAAAAGATCTGCAACCAGGGGAACGTAGCTTTTTGTATTTGTGCCGCGGCCAATGAATGTTTGTCCGCACGGGTATGCAAAAACCACAGGTTTGACGCCTAGCAGATCTTCAATAGACTTACTTGCGTCCTGCAGTTCTGTTCTCATTTGATCGAGGGTATAATTCTCTATGGCTTTCTCCCTTGACCACGGGAAATTACCAGAGCATGGGTGGTTCAACGAATGGTTGCCTATCTCATGACCGCTGGCAACGGCTGACTTCCACCCCTTTAAATGATCTTTCATTGCACCGGGAACAACATAAAATGTTGCCTTCGCGCCATATCTGTCCAACAATTCAGTCCCTCCGTTTACCTGGCTTGCCCTGGCGTCATCGAAGCTAAGACTAATAGCGGCTTTTTTTCCTGCAGGCCAAACAAATGGCGTTGTTTGACCGCAACAAATGCAGGCACTCGCAGTGATCGCTATTAAAACCAGTAATCTCATTATCACAAATTAAAACAATTTGAATCTAAGCATTGTACGCGTCTTGTGGTATCCGTAGTTTTATTAAAGTTTTTCACGCCAAGTCACTAATTCACCAAATCACCCAATCACCAAATCACCCAATTCTCCATGTCCCACCTGCTCATTCTCTGGTTGCTCGTCGCTCCGACTTCGCTACTCGCGCAGGACTTCTGCGGTCACATCAAGTACAGGTATACGTATTACAAGATAAAGGGCAATAAGGACGTTACTTCCAAGGTGGATGATTTCAAGACGGAGGACTTCTACATCTGTAAAAACAACTTTAAAGTGTATTTCGATGGTAAATTAAAATACATCTTTATCGGCGACAGCTTAACTTACTTTCAAGTCGGACCCGACACGACGATAAGATACGTTAAAGCCGATAGTGCTTACGGTCAGCTTGTCCCTTCGTTTACAAATCCAAAGAGCGATGTTGGTTACAACGGAAGACTTTACAATACTGTAGATAGCAACGACGAAGAAGAGAACACAACTTATTATTATAGTAAGGATGTGGTGATTGATACTGCGATGTTCAGCAACCTTGAATTGTACCATTGGAATTCTTTCTTTAAAGCGACGAACGGCGGACTAAGATTGATCGGTATCACTATCAATAAAGACTTAAAGACCGTTGGAGAGGCCGTTGAAATTAACCGCATTGATTTGCATCGTGAAGATTTTCTCCCGCCCAAAGGCTATAAGATCTTACCCGACAGCGGCTTTGAAATCCTAAACTAAGAGTTATGAGTTATGAGTCATAACTCTCAATAGTGTGTGATTGTACACTGCGGATGTTCGCGCTTGTAGGAGGCGACCGTTTTACTTGAAATCTTCGTGTTGTAGCACTTCAGAGATTTGAGAGGGACTGTTTCCAACGCGTCGATCTTTTTAACGCTTGTATTAGAACAATCCAGATATTCAAGACTCCGCATATCTTCAAGTGGTGTTAGACTACTGACTTGCGTGCCGGAGCAATTGAAACTTTTGAGCGCCTCTAGCCCGTGCATCGGTCTCAGATCCTCAACCGGGGTGTTTGATACGTCAACGTCAGTCAATAGCGGCATTGACCGCAATGCTTCAAGGTTCCTGATCGGGCTATTCGTGGCCCGCAAAATGCGCAACGGTTTAACATTGATCAGCGGTGACATATCGTTAATTGCTGTACCTGAAAAATCCACTTCTTTCAATCTGACGAATTCCACAAGGACGGAAAGATTGCTTACAGAAGCATCCTTTACGTGCAACGACTCCATTTCAACCAGCTTGTGCAAATCTTCCTTTCTTGAATCTGGCGAGATCTTGGATTGTTGCTCGAAGACATCCTTCCATGCCCCCGGTAGATCGTCCCACCATGACATCAACGTGTCTGTTTTGAAAACGACGAGGCATTGGGGCTGCTTATGCAGGAATAATTGAACGAGGGAATCTGAAATGCCTGTATTGTCTGCATACAAAATTTTCAGACCGCTGATATTTGCCAGTGCATCAATGTTGCTGATGGGAGTCTTGTCTGCCCTGAACACCGTCATCTTTGTGAAATTACTGGCGACGTCGATATTGCTTACTTTAGTTTGACTGACATCCAGGAGGCGAAGCGCCCGGTGATCGCGTAGCGGTGCCAAATCGGCCACAGAGGTTTTGTTTGCCACCAGCACCTGGAGTTTTTGCAATTTCCTCAATGGTTCCAGGTCCCTGATGCCGGAATTTCCGGAAACATTCAAAGAATCAACATTGGGAATTCTTGCAAGTTCTTCGTTGGACGGGATCTTTCCGATCTTCGTTGAAGACATGAAAACAGTTTTCCAGGAATCGGGTAAAGCATCCCACCAGCCCCTGAGATCTTCTGAATCGAAGATCACCAGCACGGCAGGGCTGCTCAACATAAACGCGTCGGCCAGCGTGCGTTTTATTTGTGTATGGTCGCAATAGATTCTCTCAAGTTTCTTGAGACCTTTGAGTGGGCCAAGATCGCTTACCATTGTGTAATTGACGGCAAGTGTCGATAGACTGTCCAATCCACTTAGCGCACTGAGGTTTCTCGCACCCGTGCTGTCGAGCGATAGCACCGACATCTTCTTGAGTGTCGTCAGCGGTGTGAGATCATCAACTAAAGAGCGGGAAACATTCAGTTCTGTCAGGTTTGACAACGATGCTATTGGAGCGAGACTGATGATCTTGGTGTTTTTAAGATCGAGATATTTCAGTGAAACCGCATTGGCTAGCGGTGTAAAATCCGTTACCGGGGTATTGCGCATTTCAAGAGCTTCCAGTTTGCTCATGCGCTCAATGGCACTGATATCGGTTACAGCAGTGTTGCTAATGTTAAGTTTCACCATGTTATCCGAGTACTTCAGTGGAGCGATGTCATCAACTTTCGTATTGGCGATGTTCAGCTCAACCAATCCCGTAAGATTTCTCAACGCGCTGACATCCGTTACTGAGGTATTCGAGAGATTCAGGACTTGGAGATCAACCAGCTGCGTAAGCGGTTCGAGATCTTTCAGATATCGGTTTTGGCTAAGGTCCACTGCATTGATGGCAATGACGTTCTGAATGTCGTTAAGCTGAATACTATCTGCAGTCAGGTTTAACTTCTTCTTAAAGAACGTTTGCCACTCTAGCGAGAGCGACTTCCACCACGATAGCAATGCAGCTCTTTGATCGAATTCCTTTGTATATATGCTGACTATTTTGAGGTCTTTATCCTTTGGATCGTAGTTAATCTCAATGAATCGGGGTGACGTATTGTTTACGGCTACGCCTTCCACGGTCATTCCGCGCATGTTACGGATAAGTGATACTTTATAAAATAGTTTATCATTGGCATTAAGACTGCCTTTGATCTCTTTGACATTGAATTCGAATTTCACATCGTCAAAAAAGAAATCTACATCTTTCAGGTAGGCCTGGACATCCTTATTGGTTATCACATTCCTTTTCTCGACAAGATCATCCTCGACTTGTACTTTCCCATCTCTGAAGATCTTCGTATAACTTTCAGTGACCAGAACATCTTTATCACGCGCCGATGTAGTGGCGCTTCCTAAGGTATTGAGCACGTACTCCAGGAATTTGACCATATCCCGAACCTTTTGCTCGTGCTGGGTAATGTCAGCTTTTGCCTGCTGCGGTTTGGTTTGTTTCGGTTTGGTTTGCTGGGCATCGGCGTCGATATGGATGACGAGCAACAATCCGGCAATAAGTAAACATGCTTTAACGGCCTTCATAATAGAGATACTTACGGAGCACATTTCTCTCTCCTTCGTTGTTTAGCTTGACCAGGTTGGAGATAAGCCAACCCGTGTTGTAACCTGACCGGTTGAATTCTGAGATCTCAAAGTACCATCCCTTAACCTGAAAGAAATGGAATTTGACTTGCTCCACTGTTTTAAATTTCAAGTTGCCCTTTTTCACTTCATAAAGGAATATGGAAAGATGGTCTGGGATAAACCGTTTAACTGTGAATTGACTTATGCTATCTGTATAATTAAAGGCCTTGCGAAGATTCATGAAATCAAGCTCGTGGCTCATCGGATGCAGGAACTTGCCAACCTTGGTTGTATCGCGTTTAAAATATGGATCAAACATATCAGCATGCACGTTGCTGATCACCCACTTCGTCCCCTCTTGCGCTTTCTCCAACTCCATGAAAAGGGTGACGGTTTCGGTTTTGCCATTCATGATGAATGTTGTATTCACCTCTGAAAACCAATTTCCACCGTGAAAATCCAATACGACAGGTTGGTTCTTATCGAGTACCTCCTTTGCGAACTGATTCTTCAGATCGTTGCTGATG
>Ga0193753_10000316_pt1 | contig 47746 bp, 49 predicted proteins | sample H1c2metaG_FD_144925 | JGI IMG/M metagenome (GOLD analysis project Ga0193753, IMG submission 144925) | Soil microbial communities from a riparian zone of the East river system, Colorado, United States - H1c2 | ecosystem: Environmental > Terrestrial > Soil > Riparian zone | place: USA: East...
AGGAACGTCTTGTGCATGAATCCCGCATAAGCACAAAGCATGCCTACGGCACGCTCTTTTAATTCAAAATTAAAGCTACCCATAAAATGTTCCGATGGAACATGAAATCCTCAACTAAATGACATCGCCCTATCGGGGTATTTATCTGCGGACTAATAATCATAATTTGTATTTTTAATGATACAGATCCCTTGAAACGCTCCAGACTCATATTGTCCCTTCTTCTTTTACCCGGGCTCACCTGCAGTGGATGGGTGGCCGCCCAGGTTTATTCAAAAGCGCGTATACTCACAGTTGAAAACGGATTGTCGGACAACAGGGTCAATTGTTTTTATAAGGATAAGTCCGGCTATATATGGATAGGCACAAGAAATGGTCTCAACAGGTATGACGGGCATGCATTCCATGTGTTCAGGCCTTCGCCAGGCAATTCCATTTCCAATGAAGTCATTAATTCAATTGCCGGGGACAGCAAGGGTACCATATGGGTTGGTACGATGAATGGACTGAACCAATATGATCCAACCAGCAATCATTGGGAATCCATATTGCCTGAGCGCTTAAAGACAAAACCGGGATTGCCGAATAATCTTGTATGGGATATTCAATTCAGCAAAGAAGGGCTTTTATGGATCGCATCTGATGTATTTGAATTCAGCAGTTACAACCCTGTGAGCCGCACGTTCACACATTATGATTGGCCCGGTTTTGCAAAGACAGTTCCAAAAACAGGGGCATCACATTATACTTCCATCCATAAATTCCTTGCAAAATCACCGTATGAGTTCTGGTTGGGTACAAACAGGGGCCTGGTACACCTGGATATCCGAACCGGGAAGTTCAGCCTTTTAGGTGCAGGGTATAACGGTACTGTCAGGAGCATGTTTTATGACACAGCAAACGGTAAAGTATTTGTATCCATTGATAAGGGCAAATGCTTTGTGTACGACGAAGGCAAAAAAAACTATTCGGAAATCAATCCAATACCCGAGGCATATCCTTCTACCGAATTACCCGGATCGCAAGATGCTCTATTATGGCTTCCGGCGGCAACAGGCATCCTTAAAATACCGGCCAATCAAACCAGTATACATCTGCACAGACATATCCCTGGATTTTCAGGTTCACTGTTATCCGGCGCCGTTAATACCATTTATAAAGATGACAGGGATATCCGTTGGGTGGGTACGGATAATGGAATAGCATTGTATGATCCTGTTGCCTCCGCTAAATTTTTACCTTTATTACCTGTATCCGATAAAGCTGCCGGCAATCTTATGGGCGGCGTATACTTTGACAGATCAACCAACAATTATTTTGTCTGTTCACTGGAGCCCGCAATGGTATTTATCGTTCCGGCAAATGGCAGCCCTGTAAGAAAAATAATTTCCGATGCCGGAGGAGAACCTTTTTCTTGCTGCAACAATATCAGTGCAGACAATGACGGCAATATCTGGCTGCTCACCGATAGACATGTCTACCGGTATAATAAAGACCACGCAAGTTTCGCAAAATTCCCGACGCCAAACCGGAGCGCTGATGTTGGTTTCAGATCATTTACACAGGATGAAGATGGCAACTACTGGTTCGGTACTTCCGTGGAAGGCATATTCTACTATGACAATAAAAAGAAAAAATTCGATTCACTGGATTTTCCATTTTTACCATGGACAAAAAAAATAGGCAGCCTGCGCATGGATACATTCCGGCACAGCGTGTGGATCAGTGCCTACGCAAGTGATGTGATCAGGTATGACATGAATAGCAGCAAAATGGAAGGCTTTGAGGACCGACCCGGCCTTTCCGCACTAAACCTCGCCAATGATATCCTTACGGACAGCCGGGGTAATACATGGATAGCCACAAGCGGTGGCGGCATCCTGAAATTTGAGGCAGGACGACCCGCGGGTAGCAATTTCAGCCGTTTCGATATGAAGTCCGGATTGCCGGAAAATAGTTTCATTGCTATGTGTGAAGATCGGTCTTCCAATATCTGGTTGCTGTCAGAAAGAGGTTTCACTGCTATTGATTCCTGCGGAAACCTGGTGCACAACCAGGACAGGGCTCAATCCTTTGGTTTCTCTGTATATACTTCTGATACCCGTAGCCCACATAGTATTTTTTTCAATACATCAGGGAATGAGCTGGCTGCCGCGGTGAGTGGCGGGCTATATCTTAACTCAATGTCGAAAATAGCTGAAGCGCATCCCTTTAAAGTGGTGATTACAGATATCCGAACAGGCAGCCGCAACGCAGCGGAAGAACAGAACACAGCCAGCTTCCTGCAACGCCTTCCCTATCGTTATAATTCATTGCGATTTGAATTTGCCGGTTTGTACTATGGTCCGCCTGAAGAAATTATTTATGAATACAAATTATCAGGGTATGACCAGCACTGGAATGAAAGCAAGAATTATACTGCACTTTATCAAAATCTTCCTGCAGGCGAATATCATTTCGAGGTGAGGGCAAAATATCCAAACGGGCAAATTGCGGGGCAAGCATCCGGGTATACATTTAGTATAGTACCACCATTCTGGAAGACCACCTGGTTTGTGCTTGGGCTAATGCTGCTGGCATGCGCAGGAGCAGGCTTGCTGGTCCATAGCCTTCTTCAAAAATTAAAGTCAGAGAAGCTATTAAATGCTTTCGCCGTCTCGCTTTATGGCCAGTACAGCATTGAGGATATCTGCTGGGATATTGCCAGGAATTGCGTGATCAAACTGGGATTTACGGATTGCGTGATCTACCAGTATGAGAAAGACCGGAAACTATTGATACAGAAAGCGGCCTATGGGCCAAAGAATCCGTGGCAAAGAGAGATATATAATAGTATGGCGATTCCTTTGGGTAAGGGCATTGTAGGTTATGTGGCAATGACCGGTAAGATGGAAAGGATCAGTGACACATCCAGGGACGCCCGCTATATTGTAGACGATGAGAAAAGACATTCAGAGATAACCGTTCCTGTTTTTATTGATGGAAAATTATTTGGTGTTATAGATTCGGAACATCCGCAGAAAAATTTTTATTCCCGCTATCACCAAAGAATACTCAGGAAGATAGCAGCGCTTTGTGCGGAACGGATTGCACGTTACCAGGCGGAAGAAAGATTGCGTGGTAGGATTGCAAGAGACCTGCATGATGAAATGGGATCAACGCTTACCAGTATCAATATTATGAGTAAGGTTGCCATGCAGGGTGGCGCTGGCCAAATGAAGATCAAGGATTACCTGCAGAAGATCAAGGATAATTCCGGGCGTATACTGGAGAGTATGGGGGATATGGTGTGGGTAATAAACCCCGCTAATGACAATTTTGAAAAGTTGTTGTTTCGCATGAAGGAATTTACGGCTGAAATGCTTGAGCCGCTGATAATAAATTATCATTTTGTGGAGGAAGGGGTATTGCATGCCATACAACTCAACCCCGAGCAACGAAAGGAAATCTATATGATCTTTAAGGAGGCTGTTACCAATGCCGTTAAGTACAGCGGCACTACTGAATTAACCATCACCCTGGCAACAGGAAAAGGCAGCCTGGAAATGGAAATAGCGGATAAAGGCTGTGGCTTCGATCCAATGAAGAATAATACGGGTAATGGCCTGCGGAATATGACAACCAGGGCAGCAGCGATAGGGGCGGAAATCAGTATTGATTCGGAAAAAGACCGGGGAAGCAGGATACGCTTAAAGCTTCCACTAACCTCATTAGGGTATAACAATATCCTGCATAAAAAGTAGTTTGCATAGCTGCTGAAAATTTATTTTATGGAAATTGGCATTATGATATACGAGGATAACGCAAGCCTGCGGGAGAGCCTGAATAATCTTCTCCTGCTATCCGGAACATACTGCGTTCTGGGCGCCTATGAAAATTGCAGCAGCGTAATAACAGATGTGGAAGCGTTGCAGCCGGATGTCATCCTCATGGATATTGATTTACCCGGTATCAATGGCATCGAGGCCGTAAAACGGATCAGGCGTGCCAATCAAAAAGTGCAGATCATTATGCTCACCGTCTTTGATGATAACACACATGTCTACGATGCCCTCTATGCAGGTGCGAACGGTTATCTCCTTAAGAAATATATTTCGGATAAGTTAGGAAGCGCAATAGATGAGGTCTTGCAGGGCGGTGCGCCGATGAGTCCTTCCATTGCCAGGATAGTTATTTCGCATATGCATGAAAGCGCCGCTGTTAATGACTACCAGTTAACGGTAAGGGAAAAAGAAATATTGCAGTCTTTATCGGGGGGAAATAGTTTTAAACTCATTGCGGCGGAACTTTCAATCAGCCTTGAGACAGTACGCACCCATATTAAACATATCTACGATAAACTACATGTGCAATCGCAGATCGAAGCCGTCAGCAAAGCATTTACGGAGAAGTTGATCTGAATAGGCTCATCACCCGATCGCGGTATTGTCTTCCATTTATTTTAACGTCAATTTTATAGCCGTAACAAGAAAACGCAGCAGTTCGATGCATCCGGTCGCATCACCGAACCCCAGTCTCCTCCATTTATAACATACCTGTTTTCAAATGGGAGTACGCATGTGATGGAAGAAATGCGGCGCTTCTGCCAAACGCTTAACCTATACTACCATGAATAAATGCTACAACCATATATTGCTTGCCTCCATTATTCTTTCATCGCTGATACCAGGCAAACATGCCCTGGGGCAATGGAATACCAATCCGGCAGTGAATACACCCGTTTGCACTACCCCGGTTTCGAATCAATATTTTCCACAGCTGGTGCCGGATGATGTGGGTGGTGCCTATATTGTCTGGATGGAGACGACAGACGGAAACAGCAGCCAGGTTTATGCACAGCATTTGTCTGCCCAGGGCAACAGGTTATGGGCAGTGGCGGGCATTCCAATCACGCCCGGTCCGGGACTCTATTCACAGCAACAGATAGTTACTGATAATAATGGTGGGGCTATCATTAGCTGGATTGATGTAGCCGGTGCAACCATTAAACATTATGTTCAAAAAATTGCTGCTAACGGGCAGCTTCAATGGAATACCAACGGCCTGGCAGTTTGTGCCGCCGAAAAGACCCAGCTGTTCTTTTATCAACTGTTAGCCGATGGCAGGGGTGGCGTTATCCTGATCTGGGATGATCAGCGTAATGGCCCGAACGAGGTCTTTGCACAACGCATTGGATCGGATGGGACGCAACGGTGGCCAGCGGAAGGTCTTGCTTGTACACCTCCATTTGCCAATTACTCCAGCTATGAAGCTGTGACCGATTCAACCGGTGGAATGACAATCTGCTGGACGCAGAACGCGGGCCTGGCCACACGAAATGATATTTTTGTTCAACATATAAACGGGCAGGGAATGGCGCAATGGGGCGCCCAGGGCATTAATATCTGTTCTGCCGTCAAAGATCAACTGTACTGTAAGATCGTCAGGGATGCAGGAGCAAGCGTGGTAGTCATATGGCAGGATTTCCGTTTTGATCCGGTGAGGTCCCAACTCTATGGCCAAAGGGTTGCACCGGATGGCAATCCGCTCTGGGAGCCGGGAGGCGTCTTGCTTGCGGATTCGGTGGTTGCCGCCAGCACCATTGCCAAAATAGTTACGGATACACTGGGAGGGGTTCAACTCGCCTGGCTCGATAATTTTTTGCCTTTGCCTTCCGATACGGCCCATCTTTTCGGGCTGCATGTAGATAGCATGGGTGTAAAGGTTGGTTCAAAAAAAGAAATTGCGGTCTGGCATGACCTGCAGATGCCGGTCGATTTTGAATTTGTTCCGGATTTCAAGGGAGGGGCCTTTATCAGTTGGACCCAGCCTTCTCTTTTGAACCCGGTCGGAAACGTCTATGAGATCTATGACATTTATGCACAACACCTGTTGGCGGATGGCAGCACAGAATTCCCTTTATCTGGACAGGTGGTGAGTTCCGCACCCATGACGCAATACTATCAGCAGATGGTTTGCGATAGTAATGGTGTAGCCATACTGGCATGGTCCGATATAAGAAACGGAGCGGACTTTGATCTCTATGCAAGTACGCTATCTGTTCAGGCTGCACTTCCCGTAACCTGGCTTAGCTTCTCAGGATTGGCTGTTCAGTCTGCCGTCTTACTGAAATGGGAGACTGCAGACGAAATAAATAATAAGGGATTTATCATTCAACACAGTGCTAATGGAGTCAGTTTCGATAGCATAGGTTTCAAACCGGCTTCCAATACGCCCGGGCAGTCATCCTATGCTTTCACTGATATTCACCCCCTGCAGGGTTCCAATTTCTACAGGTTGAACCAGGTTGATATGGACGGAAAAACGGAGTACAGTCGTACCATCCGTGTAAACATAAGACAGGAGAATATAGTGGGCCTTTTTCCGAACCCCGCATCGGGGAAGTTATTCCTGCAAGGAAATGTCGCAAATTCAATCATCTGCGTGTATGGACAAGATGGAAGAAGAATTAAGGAGATCCGTTCCGGTAGTTCACAGGTGGTTACTATCGATATAAGCGGATTGATGGCCGGAACTTATTATGTAACCATAACAAATGCGGATGATAAGAAGGTAAGGACCGTTAAATTTATCAAACAATGATAAGATTTTTCCCGAACCAGGTTACCTGATAAATTTCAGCATATCAGTTTTGAAAGAAATATCAGTTTGCTGAAATACTTATTCCGTAGTGAATTGTAAAAGAATCAGGTAAGCAAAATAAAAGTCAGGAGGAGTGCTGAGTTTATTTCCCCAATACAAAAGGCTTTAATCTGCTATTTCTGATTTTTAAAGAATTAGTGAAGATTAATGGCAAAGGATTTAACACTTAAAAAACCATGATTTATGCAGTTTTAACCGTTTTATCTCTTCAGAATCTTTACTTTTATACCCTAATCAGAACAGAGGATGCGTATACTGATATTAATACTTGCTTTCACATCTTTTATTTCAGTGCGGGCGCAAACGCATTTGCCTGTCAGCAGTATAAACTATGAGCAGCAGGGCGCATTCAATCATTACAATCTGTTGAATGACAGCAATCGTTTACAGAAGAACTGGTCTGTTAGTGGCTATGCTGGTATTGCTGCAGGAGTTGGATTTTTTAATGGTGGTAATGCCGCTTTTTTACCCGCACAGATAGGGCTGCAATTAAACCGCCGGTTAAATAATAACCTGTATGCTTTTGCTGGTGTTTTTACAGCGCCTGTTTTTTTTAATTTTAACCGTTCATTCAGCAATGCTGATCTGCATAAAAACTACATGACCGCTCCCCGCTTCAACAGCAATGGGTTTGGTATTTACCAGGGAATACAGGCCGGTTTGATGTATGTCAACGATGAAAAAACCTTCTCCATATCGGGAAGCATTGGAATATCCAACAGCAGTTATCCCTTTTATCCCGCTACCAGGGCACATACACAAAAGCAGTCTTCTTTTACCGGCTCCAGGCAATAAGGGATGGGGAAACCAACTCCCTATTTATTATTTACAGCTTCTTTTTTTGCAAAGTCGTTATCGGTACGCCAGAAGCAATGAATATGGTTGTCGTAGTTTTCATATTCAATAATCTGGGCCCCGTTTTCAAGCCGGTAATAATGCGGTTTCCCTTTTTCCCTGCTGTCTACATAAAAAAAACGAAGTTTTTTATTGCAAAAATTATTTACCCCCGGCATTTCTCCCGGATTAAAATTATTAAAATATTCTGCAACCAGTTCTCTTACAAGTATCTGTTGCTCTTTATTCAGTTCATTGTAATAAATTCCTTCATCGGGCACATGGATCTTATCCTTGTCCTGTTCACTATAAACAATGGCTGTTTTCTTTCTGCTGTTATATCCTTTCTTCAGTTGATCAGTGGTTAAAGAATTGACGAGTTGTCTGCCCATTTCTTCCTCTTTGTATAAGATAATCAATCCTGCGCGGGCAGTATCCGTAATGGAATTGGCGGGGTTGGTTGATACCAGGAAGGGGCTGTTTGACAGCATTTGATTGCCCTTAAAAGTAAAATTCAGTGAGAGGTGATGTCCTTCAAGTTTCCAGCTCCAGAAATTATTGACCGATGGATTACCAAAGATCTCTACCCAGTATTCATTGCGTCCGAGTGCTGGTTCAAACTTTTGCTGAATGTCTTCATTAAACATGACCGCTGTAACAGTCAAATATCCCTGCGTACTAAGGCAGGCCCGCATCAATTCATGGAAGGCAATTTTTTGTGTTTCCGTAAAATGCGATAGTTTGAAACCCATCCGCTGGCCCGGCAACCGCTCCCATTTCATACGCATTGTATCATTAAAAGAAAACTGAAATACGGGCAATGAATCTTTTGAAATGCTGGCAATTAATTTTTCTGCCTTGCTAACATATGAACCTGCCAATGGTGCTTGTGCAAAGGATGCAAAAAAGATATGAAAAGGTAAAATAAATAAAACAATGGATTTTTTCATTATGAGCAGTTGTTTTTGATGGGTTGGGATAGTAAAGATATTTCTTTCTATTCTTACATTAGTATCCCGGAGCGAATGGAACTGTTTTATTCTCAATGTATCCCGCCGGAAACATGCGTAGAATGGAGATTGGTCATTTGCCGATACAGAAAGTAATAATCATTGATAGCCAAATATTAACTATAGTAGATAATTTTAGTCGCTACTGCCATGCCATCAGGGTGGCCAAACCATAAAAGAATCGACGTAGTAGAAGTAAAGGGCAGCCATAACAAGACAAGGTGCTACCTGAACGAATACGAAGCCCGAAATTTCCAACTTTGGCCAGTCTGAAAATTGGGACGACATCACCTGCTTGAAACCCAATGACAGGTCAGCAATACCTGTGCGGTCAGTCTTCAAACCATCATTTTAATTGAATTGCTCTACGATTTTATAGTTTGTAAAATATTTATCAGGTTTTGAGGATAAGGCTATAATACAATACAGAAGCCGTATTTTTAAATGTTAGTATGGTAGGAAGGCTGCCAGAAGTCAACCGGGATATATTATTTATCACGCAACCGCTATTTAAAAAATATTTTAAAAAAGTCGTACTTATTGCTGTTGAGATGCTGCATTACCAGGCAATATATGTAAACAGCAAGCAATTATAGCCCCACCATACGGTATAGCAGAAACACCAGCACGCATTTGCCCGCACCATTGCATCCAGCTAAATTGTTCCATTACACAAAACATTATAGTAAAAAATACAGTAACTTTAGTAACAGAGTCATGCCGTTGGCCTGTTTCTTCTTTATCCGCATCCTGTAAACCTCTGCCAGTAGCAAAAACGGAATGCCAACATTCCATTCTTTTTATCTTCATTACCAATCGTTAAAGTATCAGTATGCCCAAACCGGAAATATTTTTTTCGTATGGCTGGGGTGACGCCAATGAACTGGGAGTGAGTCGCGAAAAATTTGTGAATGACCTGTATGATTCACTGGCAAAAGCTAGCTATCCCATGGTGCGCGATAAACCTGACCTTGAATACAAGGGACTTATCAAGGGGTTTATGGAGCGCCTCGGTAAAGCCGCCATCATTATCGTGGTGGTAAGCGATAAATACCTAAAGAGCCCCAACTGCATGTTTGAATTACTGGAGATCTACAAGCGTTCCAATTCTGACCCCGGTGAAATGAGAGAGAAGATCTTTCCGGTGTTGCTGGAAGATGCAACAATAGCCAAAGATGCCGGCGTGTCTGCCTATACCAGCTATTGGGAGACGAAGCAGACGGAACTGGAAGAAGAAATGAAAAAGGGCCTGTCGAACCGTGCTGAAATTGCCGGCAGCCTGGAGGCCTACCGGGATATTGCCACCAATAACACCAAACTGCTGCGGATACTTGCCGGAATGAATACACTGAACGCCGCACAACTTGCCGCCAACGATTTTCAACTAATAAAACAATACATTGACCAGCGCACCGCCGCATTGAAAGACAGTAAGCCGCGCACCGTCTACAATGAAATACTCACTCGCGGCCTGCTGGAGGCCATGGCCATGTACAATAAAGATGCAGCGGCATTTGTGCAGGATGCCGCCGGCAATTATCCTGCATGGGAAAAAGACATTGCCACCAGTGCCGATGCACAATTAATCATCTCCTCTTCTTTTCCCGGCTCGCTGGGCGCCCAGTTTAGCCGGCTATGGGCTATTGGCCAGCTCAATGAAAGCAATCCTCCGCCAGATCCTGCCAGCATCCAGGCTTCCTATCTCAAAAATAGTTTTCACCTGGCTAAAATGACATTGCAATTACTGTGCTTTGCGTTTATCTCACGGCTATGGGATTATAAAAATGTTCAAAACGTTGCCATACCGGATAATGAACTGAACATCATCCGAAGTTTTTTTGAACGCAAAGCCATCTCTGGCACAGATAAATATATGAGCCTGCTGCAGGCACTGGTATCCGTATTTGGTGCTTTTCCGGCAGAAGCACCGTTTACAGAATTTGCAGATTTGCAGGTGGCCACCCTGCCCGGCAGTGGTTTGGTGAATGCTGTAAAAAAACTGCAAACCATTGAGGAAGATTCGCGCACGGACGTTTCTTTTGCTGCTTGCCTTGACGCAGAAAAAGAACTGGCTGCCATTTTCGCGCCATTGGGTTTTCTCTCGGGTTATAAAATGGTTTCTATTAAAGAGATCAGCTATTATGCATTGCGTAATATGGTGCCCCATTACCTGCACAACTATACAGAGCTCGGCCTGGACAGGAACCAACAGGTGAATATTGACAGAATCAATTACCTGGAAATACCAGGCAATACCGATGCTATTTTTCTTTTTAAACTGGACTATTGGAAGGGCACCAACCTTTTTCCCTTCATGATAAATTTCAGTGGACTGAACCTGCAGGGAAGCCCTACGCTTTATTTTTATTCGAAGATTGGCTTTGGCGGCAACAGCCTGGAGTATTATTCCTGGGAAGATAATACCTCAAAAAATATTGCAGCCACCAGTATGGACAGCGCCAAATACAGCAGCCAGCCCATCATGGACCAAGAAGGCATAAAAAGCTTAAAGCGCAATATTGTGCTGTGGCAGTTTGAAGAAGCAAAAAGATCTATTCTGGGCACACAGCCAGGAACGCTATTAAACACCGCCTGACCATCTGCAGTGCGTAAGCAACCATCCACATGAGTTATCCTTTTAAATTACTGGACGCATATACTGAAAAAGACAAGGACATTTTTTTTGGCCGGCAGGAAGAGATCGATCTGTTGTATGAAATGATTTTTCAGACAAACGTATTGCTGGTGTATGGTGCATCCGGTACCGGCAAAACCAGCCTGATACAATGCGGGCTGGCCGGCAAGTTTCAGATATACGACTGGCTGGCGATAGGCATACGCCGGGGATCAAACATCAATGAATCATTTGAGAAGGCCCTTGCAAAAGCTGCCAGCAGCAACCGCATGGCCCCGGTAAAAACAAATGACAACATCACTGCTGAAAATCAAAAGCCGCTGGAACAATTGTTCAGGGATATTTACCGCAATAACTTCAGGCCTATTTATCTCATTTTTGACCAGCTGGAAGAAATTTATATACTGGGCGATAAAGAAGAACAAGACCGTTTTATTGCCACCGTAAAGCAGGTGCTTGCTGTTGAGCAACCGGTGAAGATCATTTTCAGCATACGGGAAGAGTACCTGGCTTTTTTGTACGAGTTTGAAAAATCGGTGCCCCAGCTATTGCGCAAGAAAATGCGGATAGAGCAAATGAACCTGGAAAAAGTAAAACAGGTAATACGTGGTGTTACCGACGGGGATAAAACCAATATACGCCTGGCGGAAGCGGAAGTAGATCCTTTTGTAGATAATTTGATTACCAAAGTAAAGGGAAATGAAAAAACACTCAGCATTCAATTGCCCTACCTGCAGGTCTATCTTGATAAACTATACTTACATATCACGAAGGATGAAAGTAAAAGGGCCGTGGCCAATTTTACGGTAGATGCCTTATCTTCTTTTGGAAGTATTGATGATGTATTGAAAGATTTCCTCGACGACCAGGTAGAAATGGTTACCAAAATACTAGCAGAAAAGAAAATACAGGTATCCAGTGAAAATATATGGTCAACATTATCGCCGTTTATAACCCTCGAAGGCACCAAAGCACCTACTGCGCTGGTAGCCGTTCAAAACCGGCTGCAGGGAGAACTGACCCCAGACGTTGTAAAAGAGGTCGTCAATGCGCTGGTGGGCCGGCATGTATTACGGTACCTGGACACCGATGATTTATATGAAATTGCGCATGACAGCCTTGCTTCAGAAATTGCCAAACACCGCTCACCGGAACAGGTCAGGATTTTGGGAGCAGAGAATTTTATCAAAAATAAATTTTCCGCCGATCCTTCGCGGGTTGACTACCTGGTACCCTGGCAGATTGAATTGCTGGAGCCTGTGCGCGACAAACTAAAGATATCAGATGCGCAAAAAGAATTTGTTGCAGCAAGCATCCTGCATGAACAAGAAAACGAACGGGCGCGCACCAGGAGAAAGCTTTGGGGCCTGGCAGGTATTCTGTTACTTGTATCAGGGCTTATTATTTTCTCCGTTTTCATGACCAACGAAAGAAACAAAGCGCAGGTTGCAAAACAGCTGGCGTTGGTTGCCGTACAAACTGCTGATAGCGCAAGAGAAGATGCTATTTTAAGCAAGCAACAGGCAGACATTCAACGGGACAGTGCACGCATTGCCAGTGAATATGCTGGCTCTGCCAACCAAAAAGCGCAAGATTTGGCCGTTAGCCTGCTCAACAGCCAGAAACGAACTGAGGCAAGTGCAAAGCTTGCACGCGAGCAGCGGGATAAAGCAAACGCCCTTGCCCTGATTGCTGAATCAAACAGGGCAGTTGCCGATTCAAACAGAATAGTAGCCGAGAAAAACAAGCTCGAGGCAAATAACCTCAGGGATACCGCCGATCGGACGAAAAACATTACACAATCCCTGCAATACGCCCTGCAATCGATTTTGTCTGAAAAACCGACAGAAAAAATGCGCCTCGCCATTCAATCGTATGATCAGAATGCACAATACAATAAAAACAAATGGGTGCCGCAGATAACAGAGGCCCTGGTAAAAGCAATAGCGGCAAATGCCGTTGAAAAAAAAGCCACTGTAAAAACCGGTGGTATTCTGGACATCATTCCGGCAGCAGACTCAATAATGCTGTTGATAACCGATGCCGGTGAAATCAGGAGCTTTAACCTGGCAGCAACCAAAGATTCAACCATACTTCTGTGGAAAGACAAAACGTTTCATTACGTTAATAATTCAGGTTATTATGACAAAGCAGCCAAACAGTTGCACGCCATGGATATGAACCATAACGCATTTGTGTTTACACTAAAAAATAACATTGCCGAACTTACAGAAAAAAAACCGTTGCGGGCGGCAGACGCTTTGCTGACCAAAGATAACCTGGTATTGTCTCCGCAAGACCTGAGAAAACAAGGTGCGGATAAAAATAACCTGCTGTTCAACTTTAAGGAAATTTTGGTTCTGTGTTTGCAATCAGCCCGCGAAAAAATTATGTAGCTGCGGGTACAATTAATGGCTGGCTCTACTTATCCATGTTTCCAGCAGCAGCCAACCATACGTATGACGAAGTATTGTTTCAAAAGCAAAATACCCGTATCAATGATATTGCTTTTGATCAGCAGGGCCTGTTTGTTGCTACCGCCGGCGCAGATTCAAAAGTGCGGTTAACCACTATCAACCTTGTAAAAGAGGCACCGCTTGAATATCCCTTTGCATCATGGGTGAACGCCGTGTTATTTATTGAACCCATGAAACTGATGGTTGGCACTGAAGACGGAGAGGTTTACCTGCTGAACTTTGATCAGCAGCAATTGGCCGAGCGTTGCCGTATGCGGTTAAATGCTGCGCAATTGAAATCGTACCGGAAAGATTGATTAATTGAATTGATAACCTGTTTAAAAAAACAAGATGCTTAGACTGAGGCTTGTATTTGCAGTTGCATTCCTGACATTGGTAGCGCAGGGCCAGGCCCCCCCCTGTTCTGAGTTGCTTTCAAAAGCAGAACAGGCCTACCGGGACGGTTCATTTGAAGACATTCAGTCGCCGCAGCTCTGTAAATGTTTTGGCATTTACCGTTCCAAAAAAACAGGGGAGATTAAACCCGCTGTATTTAAACCCATGATTGATGAAATACAAAATGGGTATTCCATGTATGCCCTGCAGCTGGGCCAGTTTGCAGAACACGGCGACTCTACTTTTGTGCTTTCAGAAGATGAATTTAAAAGCCGCAATAATAATTTTTTCTCCATGCCCGAGCGGAACCGCGCCTTTGTTTTGCTGGGAAAATTATATGATCAGCTGGGTGTCATCCGGCTTTCAGAATACTTCGCATTAAAAGCAATACTGATTGAACCCAGTAATGAACTGATAAACCAACGAACAGGGTTTACCAGGACTTATTCGCAGGAAATGGGAAGGGTGCGGGACTGGTCCGTTGGCCCAATACTCTCCTGGTTATATGCACTGCCGGTAGCAAAAACGAATAATACCGGCGGTGTTCCCGATTTCCGGTACCAGTCTGATGGAAAGATTGGACTGGGGGTGCAATTCAATTATTTTTTTAAACCAACGTCGGTCATCAATATCGGTTTAATGATCAGCAGCACCAAGATGGTATACACGATTAAGCGGGTCCCATCCAACAATGATTTTGATTTCTTTCATACAGAAAAACAAAACTGGGTAAGACTGCCGGTATTTTTTCGCTGGAGCAGCAAAAATACACTCGGGCTTCTTAAGAACACTAATGGCCGGCCGGCGGTAAAGATTTTTTTTGCAACCGGTTTTTCGTTTGACTGGATGTCTGGTTCACGTGCCAGTATTGTTGATCTTACTTCCAACCGTGGATTGTACGATTACGAGGTGCCCCGCTACCGCAACCGTATAACCTTTGAATACATGCTGCAGGGGTTTGCCCGGTTTGTAGTGGGACGCAATTACCTGAACGTGGGCGTAACAGGGACCTGGTTTTTACGTGATGTGGTGAATCAAAGCCTTGTTGGAAGCGATAAAAACCGTTTGTATGCCCTGTACGGAATAAAGGAGAATAACTATAAAATGGTAACCGGTTCCTGGATGGTGACCTATGACTTTATGTTTAACAGGATAAAGAAGCGAAGATAACCAGGCAGTGCACAACTAGCCGAATAAAAATGAAGTCATTTTTTCAGTAAACATTTTCCAGTTGGCCACGCCCATCGTTTCCTGGTTTATTATCAGGTGATGGTAACCGCCATAACGCTGGCTCATATCACTGTCCAATTGCAACAGTTCATAATGAGCATTCACAAAACGATGTAAAAAACGGCGCAGCTTTTTATAGCTAATCAATTCATCCTTTTTATCAATAACAACCAGTGTAGGAATTTTTATTCGGCGTGTTGATTGCGAGACGGACCTGACAATACTAAACATGATTTTGTATGCGTTTACAGACAACTTGTCATTCGCCTTATATTTTGCAGGGGTAAAACTTGGCAGGTATAATTTTTTGCCAAAAAAAAACACTTTCAACAGGTAAGCGCTGCTACGGATGGCAGTAGCAGGCGCCAGTAATATTTGTTTTTCAATGCCAATGCCGTTGCCGGCGGATAGTATCATATCCACACCCAATAAGCCGCCAAGGGAGTATCCTAAAAAAAGTAGTGGAATGCGGTGTAAAGCGGCTGCCTGTTTTGCAACGGTATATCCGTTCATTATATCCTGTTGCCAGTCATGGCCAGTAATATGGGCGCTGTCAATCGAATCTTCGTAATGGCCTGCCAGTTTTACCAGGTAGGCATCACAGCCATGGTTGTTGAACCAATCAACCAGTGAAAGCATGGCGGCTGGCATTACATTAAGCCCATGTACAACAAACACAACTGCTTTCTTTTGATGCACACCAGGATAATATTCGGGATTGGCTTTAATGAATGACAATTGAATGAGTAAGTATTTTCTATTGTTATAAAATTAAACAATAAACACACGCAGCCTGATTTTTCCTAACCAGTGGTGTAAATACAGGCGCAGGCAGGCTATTCAAACAGATAACCACCGGCGGAAACGGGCGGGTTGAATTGCAATTGTTGGCTTTTTACGAGAGGAAGTTTTTTAAGAGGAATTGAACTTTATACCTGTATCTGTGTGATGAAAAATAAAAGTTACAGGCGTATTAAAATATCTAAAAACCGAAACCAAAAACCTTGCTTCACTTAAAGAAGAATAATTTCACAAAATCAACTATTAAATTTTAAATAATGAGGATGGTAGACTTTTGGAATCTGAGCCTGTACATGACAGCTTCTTTTAATAAAAATAATGAATAATATAATCCATAAAAATTAAACGCTAAAAACGGGATAAAAATAAATTCATTTTCTGAAACCCTTGCTGGTTAAGGTTTACAGATGGTAAGGTAAATTAAACTGGAGGAAGATGAAGTTAAGAAATTATTTTCCGATACAGAAAATAAAGATGAGTGATACCTAAGTGTTTAAATAGAAAAATATTAAAGAAGACATTCTAAAGATCTAAAAATTTAGACTGCATTTAGATTGCATTTAATTTCTCCTAACTAAGGTTACTATACTTAACTTTTCAGGTTAATGCAAGATAATAAAAAGTTACTAATACAAAAATGAGCAGGATTATTAGGAATAGTTTTGCAGTTCAAGGAGCCGTTTGCAAACCAACAGATCTAAACAAGCTGTTTTGAGAATTAACATCTAAATTTGGTAACATTGACGTTTTTGTTTGTGAATACAGCTCAGGCAAAATTTGCCCCTATTGCAGACATAACACACGCATTTTTTACGAAATGATTAATGTGAATTTAAAAGTTGCATATTTCACACTTCAAAAGCGATTCCTTATTTAATCAACAACTCCTTTGTAATCGTTGCAACATGCTGGTTGCTAGCGGAACGGCGGATCCAGAACTAATAGCCGCTTGCTCCAGAATAATTCTGTTGTCTATCAACACGTTAAAGACTTAGCTTTGTTTTTTCTATTATGATCAAAAAAAATCGTGATGCAATTAAATAACCTTTCCATTTCCAACATTGATACTACAGAACAATTCCGGCTTTTTGATAAATCTTTCGCAATCAACATTAGCTTTCTTGATAGCTTTTCCGATTTAATATTTCTTAACGGACGTATTATATCATTTATCTCTGATAAAAAACTTCACCAGATCAATTCACGCTTACTGGATAGTGCCGTAAAGACTTTACAAAGCATACGGCTCTGCTGTTCTATTGGAAGCTTTAGTGATGCCAATACCCTCAATAGAAAACTACGCGATGACCTGCTTCTATTTGTTTATATACTTGATATAGCAAAACAACGAAAACCTTTCATAGAGTCGGACATAGAAAGGCTGGATTTGAAGGACGGCAAAGATTTGGAATCATCGATCCTGAACATGCGGTTTAATCCGCTGTTGAACAACGACGAAAAAGCTGTCGAAGCGTGGCTGGCAAATACTGTTCTGAATTTACCCAAAAAATTGAGGCTGCAAAAATTAAGTTTTGAAAACTACATGAATACTTTTCGGAAAAATCCGACGATAGATAATATTCTGGTTACATACAGGCTCGAAGACTACTGGCAAACGCTGACAACTAAACTCAATAATTATGTACATAACAACGGCAGTCAATTTACGTCACATAATCTAATTACCTCGCGCGACCCGCAGCTGGAGATATACTTAAATAATGTCAACACACGGGCATCCTATATTATTTCATTGTTTCTCATTTTAATTACGATGGTGGATTCGACCCTGCTTTCTTCTACCGATATGATTGATTACCTCGATATGGACATGGAACCACCTGAAAATTGCCAATATGAGATTGCTGCTTTTATTAAAGATTACCTGGATACAAAAGTGGTTGTGCTTCACCCGGAATTGAAACGATACTTGCACGATAACAATAGCTATGGCATGAGGATCTTGTAAGTAAAATGTTACCGCTACTGGTGTTTCTTAAACATTTGGTGGCTGGGTATCATCCGTCCTGTGTTGCGCAATCCACCGGTGCATTGCTTTTATATTTTCGACATCTGTTATATAATCCAGAGGCTTGTCAGGGTAAAGACTAACGTGGAACTCTTTTTCCTCTGCAAGCCGTTCTGCCAATCGCCCAATCACAGTTCCCACTGGAAAACCTGGCAGTGGTAAAATAACAGCAAACATACGCTCTGTTTTTACAGTACGTACCTGAAAAAAAACAAACAACGACTCCAGCCCAGCTTCTGTTATAAAGTATGTTCCAACCATTTCTTTTGGATAATCCGGCGTAAACCAAAAACCTGACGGATAAATTGCTTGGCCAGGATGCTGGATCTGGTTTCTTACATCATCGTAACAAGCGTCCAGCATCAAGCCATAACCAATATATTGGAAAGCCAGCAAATAGGCTGTTTTCAACAATGCATAATCAAATCTTTCCGGTATCACCATACTTTTTACATATTCCATATCGACGATACTCCCCGCTTTCAATTGCTCCATGGCTGACTCCAGTTTTGTCGGGTTATTATTCCTTTTGCTATGCAACATTGTCATTTTACCATCTTGCTCAACCTTAAGTGTTGCAGCATAAGCTTCACCGTCAATCCTGACCATAACTTTCAACTGTGTTCCGGCAAGCAATTGACGTTCATCGAGTTCATTCAATCGCGTACTCAGGTGAGCATCTATTGCAGTGCCTGCAACATTGTTACATTTTTTGCAGGTTAGTATACTTGCTTTTCCTCCTAATGATTTTGGAGGAGCGTCCTCCAATGTAAGCGGATTTGATCCGTCTACATTTTCAAAATGTTGCAAGCATACAGGGCATATATATACATACTTGTCCAGACCATTAGCTGTCAGTAATTTATTCTTTGCAAGCAATTGCAGATTGTCTGCATACTTTTTAAACAAAGCCTCTCTTTTTATTCCTGTTTTATTCATGTTGTCGTATCATTTAGACTGTATACTTTATTGTTTACAGAATATGTAAACTAAATCGAATTGGGACAATAGCGGCTGCAAGCATTATTATACTCCAGGGTTGCAAAACTTTATTAAAGATACAATGCAATGTTTTTGGTGGCGTCGTAGTACTACGTGTTTTTCTTATCTTTCGGCACTCCCGGTCGCCGGAACTAAATACTAAAACCTTGCCTTTTTATGAACACCATACTTTTAGATACAACCCCATTTTTTTCTTCTATAGATAAATATATAGGAGCGTTATTTTCCGACCCATCCTTCTCAGTATTACTGGCATTTATTTCTTTTTGGTATTCTTACTATCTTTTTATTAAGTCAAAAAAAGATGGAGAAATATTGGCTTTAACAAGATCAAGTTGGAACGTAGACTTCCCGCGAAGAACCTTTCTGGTTATTTATAACGCCTGTGGTAAGGACCTGACTGAGAGTTCGTTCCTGCAAAATCGGCCACTCGGCTTAAAAGCCGCCAGTTCGCTTAAAATTTATAGTATAAAAATTATTTATTATAATGCTAAAGATGGGGCAATAACTTTAACTCAACAATTCCCTAACTGTTTTACACTGGATTTTGATATTTTCAGAAAAAAAGATGGCGTTGTAATTGAAATATTTCACAATAGCGAAAAGCATGTTGACAGCGCATGGCTGGATTTCGAGATTACCGGTGTTCTTCCTGATCTAAGAATAACAAGGGACGATTTCACCGACCATATGATGCAGCGGGCGGAAAGTGTTTTTCCATTAACATGGGTGACGACCTTCATCTTAGGAGTAATATTTACCTATTTCATTTCAATTTTTATCAAGCCATTCACTACTCAACTAATTCCATATTCATATATTTTAATCGCTTGTTTAATATTATCATTTTTTCTTTGTTCCAATTACCTTCTGGCCCGCGTTGGAAATAACAGGTATAAATTACAAGGCAAACTTCTTGCAACAGCATTCAAGGGAAACACCACACCAGACCAACATCATATTAACAACGTGCGGAATATTTATTTTCTATCGACTGTTGTTTTTGCCAATTCGACTGAACCAAAAAAATACGACTCAGGTTTTGAAGCTATGTTAAGATTTGCGGGGACAGAACAAAGAACAATCTGTAATAATGTAATTATAGGAAAAGGATATGCTGATTCTGGGGAAACGCTGTATGTTCGATCAATGATTGCAGATGTGGGTTTTGAATATTTGCTGCTTAAGAAAGAGCTTGAATTTGATATTATAATAAGTGACAATGTTATTGGAAGAGGCATAATAGCGGACGTGAGACCTAAATATGTTAAAAGGTCCTTACGAAATTTATTCAAAAAAACATAGCAAATATTTCAGGAAAAGGCCAGAAGATACAAAGTCACTTTTGAGTAGTCGGCAGAAAATAAGTACCAGGTTTGTTATTTTAAATACGCTGCTTAAATTCTGCTACCACTTTTTAATTTTTGCAACTGGCGGTTGGAAAAATGGGATTTTATCAAGTCACGAGCAAAAGCTGAGCTGATGACCGGAAACCCTAATCTTAAATAATCCAAATTAACTTTCATACATTCATGAGCTATTTTTCATGTTTAAAAGCCTGTTTTAAATTAAAACCGGGAAGTAAATGCTAAACCTATCTAAAAAAGCTAAAATTGACCTATTTGAATTACTAAAAAAGCAACCCAATTCTTTCGGGGAAAGCTCCCAATCAGGCTACTTGCCTTTTCTTAGTCAGATCTGGAGCCTCCGTACCATGACATCAGAAGATGACCGGTTCTCCAATGCATATGAAGACATCTATCAACATACGGTCAATAACAACGACTGGGAGATTGATTTCCTTTTTTTGGACAGGCTTAAACTCGCAGATGACAACGAAGTCTTCAATAAGTTTATTGAAACACTTGTAAAACCAGAATTCAGGAAAACAGAGGATGAAATAATGAAATTTGTTCTCTTAATCAACCCATACTTAGAGAAAGAGGGTCACATATTGTCTTTGAAGGAAATATCTGATGGTTACCCGATATATACTATCCACACCAAGGCAGAGGCAGATAGTCAGCCAATTGATTTACCAGTTAATAAAATTCCATTCTTCGTCCAAAAATCACCGACAGGGCGCACGGACAGACCGTCATCCCACACAAAACCAACCACGCTCCCATCGTTTGTGCTTGTTTTTAATAGCGGCTGGAATGATTACAGCATCCAATCTGCATTTTATCTCTATTATTACGACAACCAGGGCAATAGAAAAAATATCGGAGGTGTAAAAATAATTTATGCTGAAGAGTTAAAAACCCAGGATAAAATTTCAGACGAATTTACATTTTTGGATGATGCATTTTGTTCCGCCGGACAGGATATTGATTATTATAAAAATTTGAAAGAGGCGGTCGGTAATCATTGGGAGAGCGTATTATTTGCCCTAAAGGACGCCGCATTTTTCCCGAAGATTCACGAAAAATTTGAACAGAATTCAAATTTCAAAACCTCCATTTTAAGAAACGACAGTGTCGAACGGCTATTAAGGGTTGCCAAATATGAATTGTATGATTATGATTTAGCAAACTTATACAGTTTCAAATTTACTTTTCACCCTGCATATTCTCAAAACGAAGAAGACGTTTTTTTTGAGTTCGAAACAGAAAAAGAAGGCACCAGTAATGCATTGAACATTCCCAACAGGATATATGCTTTAATTGGAAAAAACGGAACGGGCAAAACACAGCTCATAACAGCTCTTCCAATGAAAATAGCAAATAAAGAAAATGCACTGTTTACCCCAAGAGCTCCTTTATTTAGCAAAGTAATTGCCGTTTCATACAGTGTATTTGACAAATTTGAGATCCCCAGAAACACATCAACATTTAACTACGTTTATTGCGGACTGAGAAATGAAGACAATGAAAAATTTAATGAGGAAGCATTGGTAGCAAGATTTTATCAGACCTTTAAGAAAATAAGCGCGTTGGAAAGAATAGACAAATGGCGCAGCATTCTCCTGAACTTCATAGAAGAATCGCTTTTAGACGAATTCTTAAAACCACTTGAAGCACGGGAGGTGAAAACGTTCTTCAATTCCTTTAAAGTTGATGTAGCAAGCTTTGGCAATGCAAGGACTAAAATGAGCTCCGGTCAAAACATTGTATTGTATGTAATCTCTGAAATTGTAGCAAATATCCGATACGATTCCCTGCTGTTGTATGACGAACCGGAAACACATTTGCATCCTAATGCAATCAGTCAATTAATGAATACCATTTACGAACTGGTCGCCGAATTCAAATCCTATTGTATCATTGCTACACACTCACCCCTGGTAATAAGGGAACTTTTATCAAAAAATGTGTACGTAATAGAAAGAGAAAATACGAATGTTTCAGTACGGAGGATAGGCCTGGAAAGTTTTGGAGAAAATCTCACAACACTCACAGACGAGGTTTTTGGGAATAAAGAAATCCCCAAACAGTATAAGAAAATAATCGGCCTGCTAATCACGGAAGGCAAAACCTACGAAGAAATTGTTTCCTTGCTTGAATTTGATGAAGTGCCTTTAAGCCTGAACGCAAGAATCTTTATTAAAAGCCAATTTGCCAAAGATGAAGAACCTTAATTTTTATTCGGAAGATTGCTTTACATTTTATGAAGCAGTTGTAGATAGCAAGAACATAACGAAAAAAGACCCGCTGTATAAAGACAGGCTTAAAAAATTAAATCATGGCATTAATGCCGCGTTTAGCATATACTGCAGCGCCTTTAATTCAAATTCACTTGAAGCAATAAAACCAACAGGCTATGCATTAGCTGAAAAAGAAGATCTTCAACAGTTGTATTCGTTCAGCAATTCTAAAATTCAGGAACTTTTAAGGATTGTCACAACGACCAAGAATAACAGGAAAAGATCTGTATGCCCAAATTGTACTATCGGAGAAGTGAATTCATTTGACCACATTCTCCCACAGGGTGAGTTTTCGGAATTTATTGTAAACCCCTTAAACCTTGTACCCAGTTGCTCAAATTGTAACAGCCGAAAAAGCCGGTTTTATGCTAAAGATGGAAAGAAACTTTTCTTGAATTTATACATCGACAAGATTCCAAGGTATCAATATCTCCATGCAGACATCACCGTAAAAAGTATTCTCGAAATAGAAATAAGGTTTTATCTCTTTAAGCCTGATGGCATGAACGAAGATTTCTATAATTTGATTTCCAGCCATTATAATAAACTTAAATTAATTAGGCGTTTCAGTGATCATACAGATGATGTAGTCACCGAGTTTGAAAATAGCATAACACCGTATTTAAGCGCGTTGCCGAGAACAGATATTGAAGACTGCGTAAAGGAAATACTGCAAAAAGATAAAGCATTATATGGGCTAAATCATTGGCGCTGTGTTTTAAAAAACGCCCTATTAAACAATAAAGAATATATGAAACGGTTTGATGTAACGTAATATTCTCGATTTTCGGGCTAAATCTTTTGCGAATGGCTTTTATTCCCACCCCAAAAAACTTGGGGTTGAGGGGCAGAGCCCCTATCGTCGGAGGCAACTAGCAACTGAACTGATATTGATAAATAACTTTGAGGTAAATACCCCTAAAATGATCCTGAACATGTCAACAACTTTTGACCAACTTCGCAAATACATTGACGGCAAGTTAGAAACTATGGACATTCCAAAACCGCAGCTGGTCATAAATGGTGGAAAATACGGCACCCCTCATGAAATTTCATTTAGCCAGGTTATATTTTATGTATACATATTTTCAGGCGGGAATTCAATTCCAAAGCAAAATGTGCTAACAAATAATCTTGAAAGGGAACTAGGTGCAGAAGTAACGCAATTCCATTTCAATTCAAAGGAAGAAATGGATGGTGTATTGTCGCAGGTTGCCAAACATTATAATTTATCAAACCAGGATATACAAATAAATAATGCCACTGATGAGTATGGGGCAAAATATCCGGAGTATATATTGTTCACGGCAGTTGTCAGAAGATCTCTGTATGTATAATTAATTTTCTTTATTCCACACCTATTAAAAAATGGCTGAAATAGCACGAAATAATACGGGATTATCAGGTGAATATTTTGTTGTCGCTGAACTCTACCGCCGCGGATGGTCAGTCGGTATGACCATCGGTAATGCAAAAGCCGTGGACTTGTCTGCAGAAAAAGACAATGTGCTTGTACAAATCCAGGTAAAGTCCATCTATAAAAAAGCACACAGTGGCTGGGCCAATGATGAAAACAAATATTAAAAAAGACTGCTTTTACATTTTTGTTAATCTGAATAGTGATACGATGGGTATGCCGGAATTTTATATCTGCACAAGTAAGGAGGCTTATAAATATACTGGTCAGTATTCTACCAGGGGTATAGTGACAGTAGGAACAATGAAAAAAAATAATTGTCTTGACAAGTGGGAGAAGCTTTCAATGCAATCAAAAAAGATAAAAAAGGTTAAATAACGATTTTACAAGCCAGCGACCAATGAAAGTTAACCGCCAGACAATCTTATCGATTAATAATACCCTCGACAAGTACTTTACTCAGCATTCTTCTATTACCATCATCGCTTCAAAAGACCTAATGCCATCTTTTATTGCTGCCGGCATTTTTGCCAAAGATGCAAAAAATGGATTGCCCATCAGGCAAGTGCTGCGCTTACTTGATAACGCCAACCAATTGCACTTTATACCACGTGTTTTGCCGGAAAGAAAAAATAAGAATACTTATTGGTTTTTTATAAGTGAAACTTCTATCAAACCAGTGAAACCAATTAGCACTTCGAAATCTGCTCTTTCGACTATAAAAAATAAAAAACCGAAGCCTGTAGAATCCAAAATAAAGGACGAGTCTTATGTAATAGACTTATGCGATGATATATTGGGTATCCAGGCGGAGCGCCAGAAAACATTTGATTTTCTTTTGGGTGACAAAAATGAAAACGGTTACCAGGTGAAATTACCTGTCGATGCCTACTATGCTTCTTTAAGAATTGTCATTGAATACAGGGAAGACCAACATTCTAAACCCAATGCATTCTTTGACAAGCCCGGTTTTCAAACAATCAGTGGAATGCACCGTGGAGAACAGCGAAGGTTATATGATGAAAGGAGGCGACAAGTATTACCTAAAAACGGGCTGCAGTTAATTGAGATATCGTATACATTGTTTACATGCGATAGCCGTAACAGGATTAAAAGGAACGAGGCGCAAGACAAATCACTGGTGAAGCGTTTGCTGCAAAAGCATTTAAAAACCTGCTAATTTGCACATACCTACAAATCTTTGGAGTAAGCGACGCTACCTGCAAAAGCTTTATATTTATTCCAATGTTTCGCAGCATCAAAACCTTCTTCAATAAACAATCTGCAACACCGGCAGACGCCGGACAACCAGCCCCTGCTTTTGCATCCCATGTATGGACGGCGATCGAAGTCATTGTAAGTACTGAGACATCTTACCTTAGATGCCCAACAACGTAATGGGTAAGCGCAATGTAATAAAATGAACGGTAGCAACATTTTGAGTAGTTTTAAAACAAAATGCAATGAACCATTCGGACTTGGATCCTTATTTACATGAATTGTATGCCGCTTGCAAGTCAGATAAATCGATCGCGAAAGAAATTGATTTTGTACAGCACTTCCGCGATAACTGGATGGGTGATTTCCTGCATCCCTATGGGGACATATTGTTTGATGCTGGCCTCATTGATAATAGTTTGTTCTTTGCCTACCTCGCTGCACAGACGATCAATTTTGAATGGTACCGGCATTCTATGATGCACGGAGCCTATACGATTGTTTTTCGCGAACTGCGTTGTATCCTGGAAGGGCTTTTTATCGTGTACAAAATTGAATCCCTGCACTACGGTGCCAGCATGGAAGCAAAATTAAATATCCTGGAAACGGCAGAGAATAACAGGACCTACTATGGCAAGGGTGTTTTTAGTACAAGCACTTACCCGGATTGGCAAACATATTATACGGTGTACAAACACTTAAGCAGCTATATACATTTTTCCTATAGCAAAGTGGCGCATCATATCCGCGAGATTGCGGACCTGCAAACAGAAGCCATCAATTATAGTTATGACCGGCAACAATTCCTGGACGCTCATGCAGTTTGGCGGCAGATTGCAGCTTTATGCCTGGACATGGCGGCGCAATTGGGTAAGCTTGATAATTGTAAGGTTGATTTTTCATTTTCAATTTTCGAATGATTTAATAAAAGCGATATGACACTGGAATATTTTCGGCAGGACCCCATCGGCAGGATGTACTTTGCCATTGGCGATCGCAGTAAACAATTGTCAAAATCCAATTCCATACAAAGCAATTACCCGGACTATGCTTTGCGCGCATTTTATCTATGCCTGCAGGATATCCAGGAGCTGGAATATGCAAAGGGTGATATCGTCAAGGCGGGCAGAAATGCCATCGTGGCGTCGACGTTTTGGTTCTTATGCTTGGAAGCATATATCAGTACACTATTAAAATTAACCTGCCTGCTCACCGGTAAATCATTTAAACCGCACGGCTCCAAAAAACCAGCAGAAAAATTATCGGTGCTGTTCGACCTGCTTGACATAGACAGTGTAAAAATCAAACAGTCCGGGCTGTACAGCCGCGTCAATGAATTTGCAACTTTCAGAAATGAAATCTTTCATGACCGCAATGCAGGTGACGTAGTACAATTTAATAAGACCTGGTTTTGTCCCGTCCCTATTCAATGCAACCTGGTGGACACCTTGCAGGGGTTATTGATTCTACTGGAAACAACGCATTTGCTGCGCTATGCCGTTAGCGGGCTTGATACCATGCCCGATATTCTCATACACGAACAAAACAAAGTATTTCATAAGAAACTGGATTTTCTGTATGAGGAGGTCATCAAGCCTTCGGTCAAAGGAATTCTGGAAAAACATCAACTGGTGACCAACCTGAATTTGGATCAACACTTTCCCGCGCCAGTGCGCAGCACTCTTTTCGATGGGCATGAAGCAGCCGCGTATTGTATTGCTGATTCGCCTGAAAGTTTTAAATTTCAATTAAACCCCAAAGTAACCGATATCAGCTATAGCCTTTTTCAAAACATGGTGAGTAAACATGATATTGCTCCCGGCAAATTTGATATGGGCACGTATACACTCAATAAATAAAAAAGCTTGCTGTGCATTATAACATCCCCTCATCCAGCACCAGCTTAGCAGTGGGATCATTTTGCTGCAGCCGTGCAGCAAGTGTCATGAAATGAAACCCGGCATATTGTTTCATCAGGATGACTTCTGCTAGAGTGATTGGTTGCGACAATGGCTGGTTGTTGGCTTCAAGTTCGTAACCTAAATCAATCATTTTATCCAGTGAATGTCTTGTATGGGCCATTCCTTCCATTTCCTTCCACGCCATATCTTTGATGGTCGCAGCAGGATCTGGCTGCGCCGTCTCAGTCAAACATATTTTCAGAGCCTGGAAAAATAACTGAAACACCTGCGGTTCAAACCTGGCATGCAGGTCTGACTTTGCCATCAGGGCAAGCGCCTGCTGGTACCTGTTCATCGCGCCGGTTATTTTGCCGTCCCGCAACTGTAAAAAATATTCGAAGACCATCTTTGTTACGGCCAAATGATTTAAATGGACCTTGCGTTTTTGATCTTCCCAATTTAACGCAAGCCCTGACAAGATTCGCGCATCGACATGCTTGCCACTCTCCATGTCCACTATAGATTCAAAATACCTTTCCGTGTCTGTAGTTGCGTGCCAGTAAAAAAAACCATTGGTACCGATGTTTAATGCAGCCGCATATAATTTTGAGAGAAACCATCCCTGGTGCCATACTGCAGTGATTGGTACGACGGAAGGCAGGGTTAATTCAACCAGCAAAGTATGCGGATCGCTTCCCCTGGTTAACTTAACCATATCGCCCTCAACATTGATTTGATTGAGCACCGTTTGTTTGATGGCGTGGGAGGTGGAATAGAGTTTTATTTTGATCCGCCATTTCGGAACAAAATCCGCTGTATCGTCTATCGTGGTTTGTTTACGGGCATTTTCAACGAGGCTCGCCATTTCCTGCTCCAGCTGCTGAAAATGTTCCTGTAAATAAACTATCCACGCATGCGTATTGCCGAGTTCGATTAATTTCTCCATCGACGCCTGCCCAAAAATAAATTTTCGTTTGTTGCTTTCCGCAACCGCCCCGTGAAACCATTCATGTTGCGGATTAGGCGTTTCATCAGGGTCAGCTTCTCCTTCCACCTCGGCCAGCGCAAGCCGCGATTTGGCGAAAGCTAATAACTCAGCCACTTCAGCATCATCAATTTTATCAGCCGCTGGTTGGGTGTCTGCGATACCTGTGTAGAGCAATTCCAGTCTTCGTTGGTGCAGCTTGGTGGCCATTTGCTGGTTTTCCTTCCAGGTCTCGTTGCTGATGATTTCTTGTCCGATAGTCGGACCCCACACTGCCCAGAAAAGTTTTTTGATATGGTCATCAAAGCCATAGTTCGGCGCATCCTTGCCCCACTCTTCCGAGCGTACAAATTCATGGTAGCCGGCAAAAATCTTTCCCAATTCTTCAATGGACAATACACACAAGTGATAAGCAATATGGTTGAGTTGCTTACCCACCAGTTCATCCGCCGCCCGAATCGCAGACGCGGAATTGACCAGGCAGAGCTTCCGGAATGCATTATAGTCTGTGAGCGCTTTTTGTTGATTCACCTTCTTTGATTAAAGCGCAAAGATCGATATTTAATACTGTCCGTTCAGGTTTTTGTACCCTTTTGCCAACTCCTGCAAAACATCATGGTGGAGGGCCAGTTCTTTATCGCGGACCAGGTTGAAAAACAAGCGTAGGTTGGAGTTCGGAAATATCTTTTCCATGGTATTGCCAAAGTTTTGAAAGGATCTTTTATAAGCTGCCCGCAATTCTTCCTTCGGTAGAAATACATTTAGCTCAAGGCAGTTTATCAATAATTCAGTTGACCAGCGGACACGCAGTGCCGGATGCGGGTGCGCATTTTCTGTGACATACTTATCAAAACGTTTATTGTGCGCAAAGAAATAGAACATAAAATACAACATAAAAATGCTGTATTCCACGATCAGCTGCTCATCCCTAAAAAAGACTCGGTAAGGAGCATTCTTTTCCAAATGTCTTTCGTTGTAGGTAGTAATTAAATGCTCCGCCAACATATTCACCGCAAATTTATCCGCATCCATTTCATAGACCTGCTGTTCCAGGTTGTTGGATATATTGCTGCCTCCAGCATCCTCCAGTTCAAACAAATAATGTGGGTTCCTTTGCCGTAAATGCCCAACTTCATGGGTGACCACAAAAAAGATGAAATATTGACTCAGCGCTTCGCTGATGATGCGCCGTTCATTGCTGTTGGGGTTATAGTCAAGTGCCTCAAAACTGAGATCGTTCTTAACGCAAAAACTGGCCCAGCTGGTAAAATCTTCTTCAGCAACGATGATTGGTTGCTGGTCAATATTATGCCATAGCGCCTGCGGCAACAGCGCATTGTCCCGCATAATATTGCGGAAGATAAATGCAGAGTAGTCAATCACACCTTTTGTGATACCAATAAAATGCTGGCCCTGTTCGGTAAAAGCACATCCGTTGATCGTATCCGATTGTATTATGTAAAAATGTGGCGTATCGATTCTCAGCTCAACGCTGTTTTTGTCAAAATAGGTATTGATGCTATCACGCAGGTAAGAACAGATTAAAAAATTAGGGCTGCCTTCCAGGGGATTGAAAATTCCTGCCGGGAACTTGTTCAGGATATGCGCTTCAAAGATTTGTTCAGCTGACAATCGGATAATTTATTGTTGAGCAATAAATGTACAACTTTATGGAGCGGCCTTCTTCGCAATCTTCACTACCTCACTCTCCAAATACATCGCGGTTGTCCTTCCCTTTATCAACTGTGGTTTCACGATTCCTTCTTCAATTGCTTTCTTAAACTTGGCAGTACTCACACCTGCCATTTTCATCGCACCTTGTTTTGTCAGCAATTGATCTTGTTGCAACGCTTCTTTGACAAAGCCTTTGATCTTTTCAAAGAATTCATCCGGCGTAATATTGTAAAGGAGGATGGAACCTAGTGGCAGGTCGGTAAATGGCTGTTTGTTTTGCATGATGTCGGGGTTATTGCGAACGATTTGATCATAATAATTTTGTTGATCCACAGTACGGGAATTGCGTGAACCCGTCGCAGTTTCTTTCTCTCCCCTGTTAGGGGAGCCGGAGGAGGCCTCGTTGCGGTGGAAATGACTATACTTATTATACCATGTCATAATTCAATCGCATTTTCGTCAGGTGGTGGAATAAATTTCTCCTGCCTACCGGTAATGGCCTTTAGCGCATTATTCGCATAATTAAAATTATCACACCATTTGCGGGCTGATTTTATCTGGCCATTCTCTCTGTACTTATAAAACGAATAATCCCGTTTCATCATCGCATGATGCCCTTTGTACACATCTACATATGCTGCATAGTTGTTTGTCTTGAATTCTTCTTTCAACCGCGTCAGATCTGCTTTGACGATCTCCGGATCTGGTTTAGGTGTTTCTGAGGTAACAATGTCTTTAACACCTTTCGGAAATTGAAATCCTTTCTTGCCTTTCTTGCCTTTCTTTAGTTTACCGTCAGCACCCCGTTTCTCCATCGTGCGATCAAAAGAGCGCTTGTCCTCCAGCAATTCCTTGTAACGGTTCAAGTCAATGTTGTTCTTTACTAACTCCTCATTGAAGGCAATCAAATCTTTCTTTGAATAATAATGATAACGCCCATGCCGGTAACAATTGGTGAATGCAAATTCTTTGCGCAACCAATTGCCCGCGTGATAAGGCGCGGTCTTCACGTATTTGCGTATATGCTCTTCTTCGACCCAGTCACCACGTTCGATGCTTAGTTTCAAAAAATCTTTGGCTGTCTTTTCCAAAACTTCTTGGGAGAAAGGATTTTCTACCGACCGATCTGCGGCACCCACCATTACTGCCAGTATCTTTTTTATTGCTGTAATCTCCTGTTGAATAATCGCCAATGCTTCTGTCATATGATCGCATGTGTTACGCTTCTATAAAGGGACTGCCCAACTGAAAAACTGCTATGGTTGCTAAAAATTTAATTTGTCCATTTGTGAGCAGACGCGGTGGCGGCTTCCCTCTATAGGACGGGGGCATTACTGATAATGCCAATGGTATATTTGTCATCCTTTATTTCAAAGTCTACTATGGTTTCTATGTCAATAACGATGGACGTTTTTATCAGTAGTAATGCTTCCTCTCTTGAAAGCCGTTCACCATTTTCTGTAGTCATCCATTTGTCCGGATTTTGCGCAAGCTTATTGTTTGCTAATTCATCAGAGACCGTTTCAATTTTTACTGACAATAAATTATCCATCCCCTCTGGAGATGTCTTGTAAAGCATTTGGAAATCCGCTCCGAAATCAGTTACAAGCACGCGGTTTCTCAGGCGCTCCGCATGTATCCCGAAAATTTTTGCTCCGTCAAAAACACCGAAATAGATGCGCGGCCAATTATCACTGTCTTCCAGTCTTCCCTGATTTCTCGAAAAACGTTTAGAGGCCGCCAGTTCCCGGTCTGCTACAAAATCAGCGGGATGGACTAAGATGATTGTGGGGGTTCGTGCTGCTTTATTCATCCGGGTAAAACAACTTTCAAATGCTTTTAAATAGGAGGTTTCCTGGATGACAATATTTTCATTTGCAAAAGCTACTTCCAGAAACAGGTCATTTTCCCATCTTCCGACCATTGCACCTAAATCCTCGATTCCATGAATTGTACTGAAATGAGGACCGTCGATAAATTGTATTTTGGCTCTTTCAAAAAAACTATTGGGACCGACGCGTTTGAGCAAACGGGAAGCGCCTGATACATCCATCTTATTAGAGAACTGATCAAATAATTTTCTGATATCGCAGTGTTCTGCCCATGATTGTTCGACCGCCAGTTTAAATGCAGCTTGTGCCTCATCACTGAGTGGTGCAGCTACAATGTCCCGGTCATGGTGTTGATTCACTATCCGGTCTGATGCTGCAATGGATGCCCTTAATGTAGCTACTTTGTCAAGCAAGGCATCCGGATCACTTTCATGTAAGACACGACTCCACTGGGTTATATTACGTGCCAGGTATTCTGCCTCTTCGTTCAACGCATCAGTCAGTAGCTTGAGTTCATACCTTGCACCAACTTTCTCCAACGGAATTTTAAAAGATAAATTCCCCAAGCGGATACTGTCAATAACAAAGCCTTTGGTCATCCAGTTACCCGGTATCGGTGGAGAATAAAACCCACTCTCCTCGTGATCCTCGAAATCCCAATTGTCCCAGCCCATGTAAGTTCTTAAATCTGCGGTTCTGAAAAAAATAACGTCTTCAGCAGTATTGTACCTGAATTGTTCGAGTTGAGCAATAAGCAACAATAAATTATCCTCGTCAATACTATGCTGCTCATACAAAAAATACAACCAGTATTTAATGCCGACATTCACATGTCTTCTTAACCGCCCGAAGGCATCATATTGAAACAATTGCTCTTTCAATTGCGCTATCCTGTCATTCTGCGCTCCATTGATATTTTGACGCTCGAGCCCATTGAGTTCTAACCGCAGTGAGGTAGCGTCATTGTCCCCGGTTGATAAGCCATTGAAATAACCGATCGCAACTTTCATCGCCTGCCATTCGTGGGCGCGGCTAAGTTTATACAAAAAATCATTAAAGCCCGCAAATGCCTCATAATAAAACTGGTTCCGCAATTCAGCACCCACATTGTTTTTCAGTAAATTGAAGCGTGGGTTCAACAAGAAAATGATCTCCCGCAAATGCAAACCGAGCATGTCAACCACTTTATTCATGGCGACGTCTGTAAAGCCGGTTCTTTTATTTTCACTGCCAATTGCTGAATAGACAAGAGAAGGAAAGCGAATAAATTCTTTATAATAGGTAAAGTTGCCTTCCCGTATACTGCTGGTAACAAGATTGCGATAAAAGGATACGTATTCATCGACAGTTTCCGCACTGCGGGATTTTACTGCCTTTTTTAATGCATCACTTATTGAACTTCTTATATTGTTTGTATCAAATAACATATCAAACAGGCTGGTTTTTCATTTCAAGATCATAAATTTCAGCAAATAGATCCAGTACCTCGGACAGCTTTTTTGCATTCCCGGCCTCGGAGTATTCTTCTAATTTGCGGGCAAAATACCTTACAAAATCTCCTTTCTCTTCCATCAGGCGGTTAGTCGCCTTTAGGGTAAAACAGTTGCGTAATGGCACAGCCTTTTTTGATGCAGTACCTGTAACAGGGTAGATAAACAAACCTGGATCCGGAATCAGCACATTGAGGGTATAGGCAGTGCGGTAATATTTTTGAGCGCCCGTTTTGGCCGTAGCCAAATGTTGCCCGAGTTTTTCGAGGTTGATATCATATAAGAGATCGGGACGTTCCAGGCCATTCAGCGACGATTGCCCAACTAGCTGCTCAATACCTGGAGACGATGCAATTAGTTGCCGGTCATTCATCCAATCACCCAGTTGCTTGGCACCATAAGCGCTGATCAGTTGAATATAAATCTTATTCTTTGCTTCGATTTTGGCAACGCGCACAAGCTCCTGCTGAATGATTGATGCACTCGCAAAACTAATAATGGTCTTAAAAAGGTACCCGATGCAAAACAGAACGCTAACAGCCATATAAGTACCCATCAGCACTAATTTGGGAAAAAGATCGCCGGGTAAGGTGTCGCGTAAAGTGGAGATCAAAATCAGGCTGCCAATAACCGTCAGACTATAATAAATAATAAAATACAGTTTGGAGCGCTCAAACAATAATTTATACGTTTGCGGTTCCTTTATAGAGAGATTGGATAGCAGAAAGCCAATCACTGCGATGGTCATACTGATTATAGTAGCCAAATTGGTAGCCCTTTGGTCAATTAACAAAGAAGGGGTGACTGGTTTAAACGAAATAACCTGAAAGAATTTCACCGGAAACCAGGTGCCAATTGTTAGTATGGCAATGACCATTAAAATCACTTTCCACCAGCTGTTTTTTTGCGTGAGCGACAAAATTATTTTGGTGAACCATGAATACCGGTCTGCGATCAACGCCGGGTGATTCGACTGAATGGTATGTAATACGCCTTTGCGCAAGGAATGACTACTCATGCATCTCGGTTTATTGCTGGGGTAAGTTTAGCTATTGAATATAAACTTACCGATATTTTAGGTAGTAAATATTGAAAGACACTAAAAAAGCCAGCAAAAGAACGAACCAGCTGAATTATTTGATCTCGATAGTTATATTTATGGGCAATTAACTTTCTGCAATTACAAATGCAGTTGAGCTATTAGTTGTATGACTTATGCTAACATGCCATGATGCAATACCCATTTGGTGGGCAATTTTATATACTTCGCCTTCAATTTCGATGAATGGCTGACCTGACTTAGTTTGCAACACTTGGATTTCAGTTAACGAGATTCCATCTTTCATTCCAGTACCGAGACACTTGAGCACTGCCTCTTTAACCGCAAACCTGCCAGAGAAAAATCGATTACTGTCTTGATCTTGCAATAATTCCAATTCCTTTGTTGAAAAAATCCTTCGTAGCTTGTTTCGATCGGAAGACCAACCCAAACTTTGCGTCAAATTATGATTTACCACGTCGCATCCGATACCATGTATCATACAGTTAATTGCTTAGAATTCTTAGATTATTATGCTTAGGCAGGACTGAATAAGAGATTGTCTTTTTAATTGCGTCAAAATCAACCTTACCACCTTGGTGCGCTATTAATTGACGAAAGATATCATAAGCCTTCAAAATAGCATTTTCCCAATCCTTCGCGCTTCGAACGTTTACTTCAAAATTCTCTGTCATTTCTTTTATAATCCGTAATGTCGTCCTTGAAATATTCTTGGTATCCTTGAAGTAATTTTTACGCTTCGCTTCGTTAAATATAATCATTGATAATGCTTCTTCTGTAATAGCAGCCCTCGCGCCATCTTCGATTTCGTCAATAATTTCTTTACTTTTTCTTTTTCGCATCATCATAGCTCTACTGCATGGGGACCATCCAAGTAAAGTAGCAAAAGAATAATGAAATATATCGTGGTATCGATAAAAGTCGTTTTTATAAGCATTGTCATTTATCGTACTACCCAATTGCCGACTGCCGGATAGTGTAACTTTTATTTCTCTATTATCAACTCCAATTGCCTCAAAGGTCACAGAAAAAATTCTGGGAAGTTGTTCCTTTTCACTAAAATCTACATCGAAAAAACTGACATTTTGTTTCATTATCTCGATTTTATTCTTTTGATACTATCTATTTCATGGGCCATGCTATCAACGACGACATTAAGCCGGTTGATACCAATTTGCATTTTTGCATAGGTCGAATCTGCCATGATTTCTTCTGTCTTTTTTTGATATCCTAAATCTATCGCTTCTTTTAGTTTGTTTGAATCTGACCAGAACTTAACGCTGAGACCTATTGCAAGTGTGAGAATCGCTAAAACTACCCATTCAATTTTTGTTTTAAGATATTTTACTTCGTCAATCCTTTTACTTAGAACGTTTGGCGATGCTAACTCACCTTGACTTAAGGATTCCACAGGTTCATCTGGAATTTTGGTTTGTTTTTCATGCTTACCGTTATAATCTTGTTTTTCACTAAGCTCAGCAAACCAAATAGGAAAGTATGCCTCTCCCCTACTTAATACAATATTAGACGGGCCAGCATTGTAAACCGAAAATAACAAATTTCCTTCAAACCCCGGGTCGACATGAAAGCCAGAAACATTTACTAAACCCTTAAATTTAATGCCAGCCTTAATTGAAATAAAAGCAATTTTATTCTCTGGAATTTTAACATACTCTTCCGTTAGCAACAGCGCAAATTGACCTGGACGAATTTCAATTTTTTCGTTGACCTTTAGCTCTTTGACAGCTCTTGGCGATGAGTCAGTTAGAAAGATCTGAGCACCCAATGACATTTCATAAGCACCATTTTTGATGCGATTCTCTTTAAAATCAGAAATGACGTCGTTGGAAGTCAAAATCGCTTTTAAACCAATATTACCAATAAATGACATATTGAATATTTTATGAAAATAAATTTTGTCCTGCTTTAATTGATATTTTGTTATTGATATTCCATTTGGGAGGAAACCAAATATCCAAAGGCATTGAATTAATCTTAAACTTCTGTTTTATCTTACTTCTGTTACTATCACCTTTAATATCAGGGTGTTTTACCCGTGCGTATTTATCCACCTCACAAAAAATATTTTGACAATCAATAAGTTGGAGTTTTCTTCCCCAGAGTGTTTTAAATGTTAGGCCTAATCGTTCAAATTCCTGTTCTTGCCTATCAGTCATAAGTTTTATGATTTCTACGTTGCTGAGCCCAGCGGTATCTTGAAAACATTTACTGATTCCTCCCTTCGCACCTGGTCCGGGAACTACAAACTCAGATTCTGAAAAATTTATAATTGGTGAGTAATTTATATCTATTAATAATTGATAGGCCAGAAAATCCCCTAGCCCCGGAAAACTTTTAATTATTTCAAACGCTTGTTGCATTCGATTCACGGACATCAATTTTTGATGTGTATTGTCATTGATCATATGCTCGATTAATTTCAGGTGATTAGAATGCTTCCGCAAATATCCATAGTAAGATTTCCCTGAGGGCATAATGTATGCAGCCGAATAAATTCTCTTTCCACTTGTAATTGCCGTATTTAAAATTGCGTCGTACTTTTTAAATTTATATTCTTCATAAGTGAGATTGCCCAATTTCGAGGTTAGTAATTCCCAAGTCTCGATTTTATTAAATAATTTGAACAGTAAAATTCTGAACAAAATCTCCTTTGGTGTATCGGGCAGATCATTTTTATATATGACATTTTTAATGAGATATTGACTTACCCGGTCTGAAGCACGGTATACGTTGGTAAATCTATGTTTGTTTATTATAGGATCGCTAGACCATGGGAATGGTTTTTGACTGAGTCTGTTGAAAAATGCTTCTTGTCTGAGCGCTGCAAATTTCCAATAACTATCATACACCTCTGTTATTTTTGCCGGTGACAACGGAATATGAATAATTACATCTGGTTTTAAACCGTTTGTTTTCGAATAATTCGTTGTTATTTCTACTGATTTGTTTTTCATTCTTAACATCAAAATTAGAGTTCCACAGAAGTAATTTTGTCCATCTCGGCTAACATTTTTTTTGCATCACTTTGTTTTAGATGATCCAAGTGCTCAACACCGATAAAGCAATTGAAGCGTTCAAATTCGAGCCCTGCTTCTTTTGCAACAAACTTTCCAAGATTTATCAATCCTAACCAATTGCCGTAGGAACGTTTATAAAAAAATTGAATCGCATAAAAACTATTCAAAATCAATCCCCCACCTTTTGTTTTAAAAAATGTCACATGTTGAAGACATGGAAAACCTTGCATAGCGCTGTTTGAGTGGTCAGTAGTAGGATCAAAAATAGATGCCTGCAACTTTGACCTTCGTGCCGTTCTTTTGCCTTGTAAAGAAGATATTATAATTTCTAATTGATTAACTGGGTTTGGAATCTCCCCATATGCAATTAATCTTGAAAAATAGGTTCCCTTTCTATTGGATGCGCTTATTTTCTTTATTCTGATTAAGTTCTTGTTATAGCGGTTATACAATTTGTTTCTATCGTATCCGACATATTCATATAAGCCTTCTGGAAAAATGGTTTCCGAAACTGTGGGAATTGTTGGCATTTTATTGCTCGCTAAATGTTTGTCTAAAAGATTTCGAATCTCTTTTGTTTCATGGAAATCGGTCAAGGTTAAAACCAAAGGACTTACTTCTCCACTGTTTTCAATTAGGAGCTTTAGTATCCGATGCCATGCGCTTGACAAGTTTGTATCATCAATTATCAATGGTGTTTTACTCATATACATTCTACTTTATCTTCTAAATGACGATTTTCTGCTAAACCAATATATCCTTCTTTTTGAATCCGTATAAAAAAGGATGGTCCACCTTCGAACGAAGTGGTTCGAACAATACCTGCGTGTTCAACAATAAAAGCCTCACCATAATCAGTTGTACTAAGTTTGCGTAAATGAGTTCCGTCAACAACACTGTTGTACGGCAAAAACAAATAATTTCCCACCTCTAAGTCTATGACCGTTATGTTAGTTTTGTTATCAATGATTTTAAAATGAGAATTGTTGACTGGTATTGTCATGATTTGCTGTAGAAGCTTTGCTGGTGTTTGCCTCAATAACGATATGGCCTTAGTATCCGTAATTAACTTATTAGCTTTGCAGTGAGTTATCAGTGTAGAGTAACCGGTGCCGAATATGGAAGATATTGTAAAAAATTGAATAGGAGTTGCACTACTAAGTGTCCAATTTCGTTTAATAAATTCAGCCTCAATGCCTGCAATTGGCATTAGAAATGCTCCTGCAAAAGCATCTACCAGATACTCATCCTTGTCATAAATGCTCTTACTTGCATCTTCTTCATTCAAGCCGTCAATCCTTGATCCGTGCCCAAAAATATGATGGCCAAGTTCATGGCCGCAGGTAAAAACTCTTCTTGGCATTGGTCTTAAACTAGAAATGAGAATCACCTGGTTTGGTGCTGCCTCCTGGTTAACATACATACCCTCCATACTTACATCTATAAACCGAACTGTGACGCCCAAATTAGCACAAGCATCAAATATGTTGAGAGGCGAAAAAATATTAATGCCGAGCTTAGTTCGTACTTGCCCTGCTTTTTTAAGTGCTTGAAGAAGTAAAGTATTCATTTGATTGAAAATTACTTTTTGGGTAGCATTTTTATTATATCAATTACTTTATTCATTTCCTCTGGCTTAAGCTTACTAAGTTCTCTGGCAGCGAACTTAACCTGCTCAGGCATGTTTAAGTCACTTTGATTATTTTGAAGGAGCAACCAAGAGGTGTCTACTCTGTACAAATCTGCGAGTTGAATAATTTCTTCTGCACTTACTTTTCTTTTGCCAGATTCGATTTCTGAAATAGCCGGCCGTTGCAGGTTTAATTTTTCTGCTGCTTGGGCCTGCGATAGTCCAGCCATTATCCTGGCGTCCCGAATTCTATTGGCAATTTTTTCTCTTTCTGAACTTGAATTATTAGTTTGCATGTGTGGCCATTTTTTTAAGTTTTTCTGCTGCATCCTTAATTGATAATTCTGTAATTCCGTCGCGATCACGAAAAATGTAACAGTTATTGGGGATGACAATTTCCAATACCTCTTCCAGAATGCCCATTATATCAACCAAGACCTGGCTCCTTATGCCAATAACACCAGGTTTGCAATCCTGATCAATTACTGCCTGGGGCGATACTGTCGATAGACCTTTAAGTTTACCGACCTCTTTAATGATAGCATCCTCTACTATGTAATTTTCAATCTGTACCATTGTGTAGGATTTGAATACAAATTTGGTAAGATTTTCATACATGTCCAAATTTATTTTCAATATTCTCAAGTATTATAACTTGGAAAACATATCAATATTAGTCGCAACTTATTAATTATTAATAGATATACCACTCATTTCTGCTCCTTTGTTGGATCGTTTAAAATTTCTTGCATGATGGTTTCTACAATTTGTTGCACGTCTTGCTTGATGGTTTGGTAGCACGTAATGACATCTTGGGGACCCTACGGGACAGACGATGGGGAGGGGTAAGTAAGCCGCTCTGTGTTTGGCGCTGGCAGCATGGTTGTTTTGGATGGAGCAGTGGAAGGTCTTTTGCGGGATGAGTTCGTCCGGGTTGTCAGCGACAATGCCGACGAATTCACCCGCGGAAAGGGTGGAGATCGTGCTCGCAGAGACAGAGGCTTCGAGTTGTTTGCTGCGGGAGAACGAAGTGTCGTTATGGTTGATGGAAATACTATCACCGTCTTGGAGCCTTCACCGCTCATCAGGCCTGAGATGATTTTCCCGGCTTGTTGAAAATAACTTCTGTTTCTTCATTCGAATACATAATTTTCAGTTGGCTGTAATCCTGCACCGCGACGATGGTCGTGATGTTGTTCAAGCGTCCGGTCGCAATAGTTTTGGTAACACAGGCAGTATCCACAGAAGCAACGTCGTCAGACACCGGTGCACATGGATATCAACCTACAATGTTGATTAATCTTGACATCACTTTTGAGTTTTATTACCGGTTGCAAATAAATACAAATACGTCAAAAACGAAAGCACCATAATTAAATATGCCGCCCATCTTTTTGCATCGGATTCCATAAATACCCGCCAGTTATTTGACTCCGGTTTTTGCTGTTGCGTAAGCATAAAAATTCTAATATCATTAATGCCTCTTTCAACTACTTGCTGAATCGGTTTCAGATCTATTGGCACAATTTCAGTCTTTTGGTTTTGTATACTGCTTTTTATTTCTTCCATTTCATTGCCCAATTTGTGCAAAAAAATCAGTTCATCTTTTTGCGCGGCTAAAATTTCTTTTTGGTTGTCCAGCAGCTCAGAAAATACTGCCATCATTTTTTCACTTTCCATGTCTCACAGTTTTGAGTTTTAAAATTCATTTTATCAATGCCGGTGTTTGTGTTTTCTCCTGAGTTTTCTTTCTTCCTCTGTCAATGAAGGATTAATTGCCTCTTCAAATTCTGAATTAGGTTTCAACAGGATATTTAACGAGGATTGACTGTCCTTTCCAACTTGTTTTTCAATCGACACTTGTGAAGGATCTTTTAAGCTTTTCATATGTCGTGGTGTCGGCTGTATTATTTCCTTATTTTGTTCAATTTGTAGTGCTGGTTTTTGCGCCAGCACCTTTTCTATGGTAGCCAAAGAGTATCCTACCTCACTCCCCTTTGTATAAACTTTTTGCTGGTCGCGAAAAGCGATACCACGCATCTTAATCACGTCATAGTTCAAGGCCTTCATTTTTTGTTCAAACTCGTCGTAATTTTTTGATGTTGCTAAGCACAGGGAGATATCGATCTTGAGCTGTTGTTTCCGCCCGTCCAACCGTTGGTAGTTTCTCAGCTCCTTTGGCAAAAAAGCATTTGGGCTTAGCACCTGTTTTAGTTCGTGTTTCAATTCCTGTTTACGACATAGTTTAGCAACCTTCTGGAAATTATGACTATCGCTGACAGTCTTGCCATCAAAGCCAATTCTATTGGCAACAATATGAATATGCGGATGCGCCGTATCCTTATGTAAAATCGCTACATATTGGTTGTTGCTGAAGCCTAAATCTTTTGCGCAATCCTGGGCCATTTCGGCAAGCTTAAAGGCTGGTAAATATTCGCCTTGGGATAAACTTAAAGTCACATGCAAAACTGGTTTTGATAGCCTGGGATTGAGTTGTCGTACTTCATTGAATTGTTGTATCAGTTCTTTGCCGTTTCCAAAACATTGATTGAATAAAATAACTTCGGCCCGATCTTTCATTACCAACTCATTTTTCTTTTCGTCAGCAATCTTATCATGGAGACAATAATTCAGGCATCCGCCAAATGATTTTCCGGTCATTATTTTTCCAATCATACCAGCAATTTTTTGATGTCAATAGCCAGTTGTTTTACCTGTACAGAAAGCACATTTAAATCGGCTCGCTCGAGTGCATTTAATTCATCGATTCCGTTGCGTTTTTTTGCCACCTGATTTAGGTTAGCTGCGAGGTGATTTAATGTCGCAGTAAACAGTAATATTTCTTTTGGAAATGCTTTTGTCTTGCTGACAGCTTGTCCGTTAAGTCCACCTTGCCGGAGATATTCTGATAAGGGTACACCGATAGCTTTAGCTTTTTGCTTAAGCATTATTTTTTCAATCAGCGAACATTTCACAGGGATTACCTCTTTCTGTTTGATTGTTTTTCGAGGGCGTCCACCCTTATTCCTCCCTGATTGTTTTTTTGGTTCACTCATCTCATTTCATTTTCACATTAAAAAACATCACCTGCAGAATCCCGCACCGGCGGGATGAGAAAACCAAGTTTCGGTGTATACCGAAACATAGCTAGCTACTGAAAGATTAACAGTCATCAGTTCTGCTCAGGCATTTTTTATGTCGAACAAATAATCCTTTGACTTCTTAATCTCATTGCTGTTAAAAAGAGCTGTCGTCTCGTTTTCAGTTACAAATACAATCATGGAAAAGAAATACACAAATAATAATTGTATTTAAATTCATTGCTTACCATAGTAAAATTTCAGCAGCGATAATTCATTCAATTTAATTCGCAAATAATAGCTGAATAATTGTCAGGTTAGAAAAACATAGGAGGTTTTTTTTGCGTTTGATAAACCAAATGGCTTTGAACCTGCACAGAGATATCACACGCCTATTCTGTTTCTTTTTTTTATACACTTAATGGCTCATTTTTTTTGAGTTAAAGTGCTGTCGAAAAAAGAAAAAAATTAGACCGCTTGCTGACTTTTATTTTGAGGTAAGCCAGGTCGTTTAGAAGATATAAAGTTGACTTGGTTTTGGTGAATTAGTTCGTCGATATCTTCCGACCGAAAATAGCGCCTCGATTGAATCTTTACCGATTTGATTTTGCCCTGCTTCAACCATTCATAAAGCGTGGGTTTGGAGACATGAAATATCTCACAAACTTCTTTTACTTTTAGCAATGGCCTTTCGGTGTGTTTGCCGGATGGTTGTAGTTTGCTTTCGTTGACCACTTGTTCTACGATTTCTTTCATCTTTTGCCAGAAAGCCTGGGGTTCTATTGGCAACAGCATCTGCACGTTTTCCATAACTCACTTTTTTAATTTTTTAAAACCTTTAAGTGAAGTTAAAAACAGTACCATTATGGATTTCACAGCTGTGAAAAAATGGGAATTTTAAATTTTTTCTCGAGGGGTCAATTGGAACTTGCAGTTGGTTTACCGTCTTTTTCAAATGGTGTTTGGCTGTCGGTATATTCCAGGCCTAATCCCATAAAATTTTCGGCATTTCATTTTTGATGTCCGCTGCCCTTTCGCGGATGGCTTTCTGAATGCGTTTGTCGCTGTTACCTTGCTCTTCCAGCTTCATGGTATTGGATGTGCGCATCACAATTTTTGCAGCCAGTTCTCTAGCACGCTTTTCAATTAAAGCGTCCAGCGACCCGTCATTGGGTACAAAGCCATATACCAATTGCATGTCTAAAACACGCCCGATTTCCTTCAACGATTTGATGGTTATGGACCCTTCTTTTTCACGGTTTTCAATATCCAGTATTCCCTGTTTTGAAATGGACAGTTTGTTGCCCAATTGCTGCATGGACATGCCAAGTGAAGTACGTATGGCTTTTACCCATCCGGTAGGGGGAACTGCTGTTTGCATTAACGAAGCATATGCTAGCATTTTGTTATTCAGTTGCTGTAACTGCAGGGATTTAAGTGCCATAAAGTAAAGCTATAGATTGACATATAATACGCAAAAGTAAAGCAATTACTTTACTTACTAATGAAAAAAAATTAACAACTATAAACTATTGGTATCAATATTTTACCCATTATAGCAATGGTAAACACATAAACAAAAAACCCCGCTCAAATAAATGATCGGGGTTCAAGACTTTGAGGACTATTTTATAAATAGAAAACCAATTTTAAGCAGGCTCCAAATGTTTACTTAATATCTCTTTTATGGATTCCAAATGTTCAGTGGTGAGACCAACTAAAGGACTGGTCAGTAAAAGATGTCTCTTTAAATAATTTGGAAGATCATTTAACGATGTATCATCATCAATTATAGCAAGCTGACCAAAATAATGGTTATCATCAAGCCAATTTACTATCTCCTCTCTACGGTTCAGGCTGTCAATATTTTTAGGCAGTGCTATCATATTTTCAATCTGGATACCCCTGTTCTTGAAAATCTGTTTCCACTCTTCAAGTGTATAATTTGATTTATGAGAAGTGGTCAGCACAATAGTGGTCTCCTGGTCAATCAATTGCCTGAGGGCATCAATTGCCTTATTGCTAAAGGCGGGAAATCCGTCCTTCAGCAGTTCCGGTTTTTTCCATCCTTTGGCAGGAACCATAACACCATCTATGTCTAATAATAGTAACATCAGGGTGTAAAATTAAACTTTATTTCAACAATTCTAAGAGCCGTTCAAGTGCTATATCATTGTACAACGCATCCTGTTCATTTAACATCCTAATTTTCAGCGCAGTATCCCAATCAAATTCATCATATTCAACTGACATCCAGGGAACTATTATATCCGCTGATGTCTTAATTGCGGGTTTTCTACTAATTGGATATTGAGCTAATAAGGACGCCAGGTACCGGTGATGGCCATCGCATATCAAATTATCGTCAACACCTATTTCTGTAAATCTTACGCCCACTAACATTTTCCGATACAATCTGTCAATGACGGGCACACATAATCTAGCCTGCTTGCAATCCAGCTCTATATCATTAGCTGCAATAAATTCAAGGATCTTTTCTTTTGTTATTCTTTCCAATTTCAGGTTCGGTTTATCTGCAAATAAATATTGAAACTTATAATCAATGACTAACATTATTAAAATTGGCAGTTGTCAAGGAATCCTTGACAACTGTTTTCCACCAAACTGTTCGGAATTTCCGAACAGTTGCCTCCTGTTCTGAGCCCTGATTATCGAACTACCGGGAAATCCCCGGTAGTTAAAATCTAATCAGTTCGCTACACACAATTCACCTCCCGTTCGTTATCCCTTCAACAAATGCTTTTGCAAATACTTGTTTACATAATCATCTACTAAATTATCAGGCCTGTGTTTCTGCGCAGTCATCCATTGCAAAACTTCCGCTTTCCTGAACTTATATAATTTACCCAGGCGGATATAGGGCAGCTCATTTCTTTTACAGGCAGCATACACAACCGCGATATCACATTTAACCATCGTGGCTACGTCTTTTACACTTATCAAAACTTCCTGATCACTGATTTGTTGTTGACTTACCGCGTCAGGTTTCAGCATGGCCTTTATTTCCAGCAAATATTGTTCAATCATTTGTAGCCTTTCCTCTACTGTTCTTTGCTTCACCATACATTACATTTTAAAAGTTATACCAATAATTTGTTGGCCGCATTTACTTTGTTCTGATCTGGCACTTTACTATACACCTGGGTTGTCTTTACATGCTTATGGTTTAGCATCTTGCTGATGATATAAATATCCTCCCCTTTGGCAACCAATTGAGTGGCATAAGTGTGGCGGAAACAATGGAAGGTTATTTTCTTTCGTATGCCTGCTGCCTGCAGCCAGCTTTTCAATTGATCCCTGGTGCGGGAATATATCAGGTCAGGAAAAATAAACTCATTGTCAGCTTTGCGTTCGCCAATTAAATCAACGGCCTGCTTGCTCACAAAATGTTTTATGGGCCGCTGTGGTTTAGGATCAATAAAATACAGGTAGAAGGCATCCAATTGCTTTGAATATTCCAGATGGTTCCATTTCAGCGATTGGATGGCACTAAATCGTAGCCCGGTAAGAATGGCAAACATGGACGCCTTGTAAACAATATCATCTTGCACCGGGCTGGCCTTAAGCAGGTCTATTTCTTCTGCTGTCAGATAATTCCGCATTACGTCGATATTACTTATCCTTTCCACCTTTAACGTTGGATTAGCAGGGAGGTAATTATCAATGAAAGCCCGTTCAACAATATTGCAGAACTTGTCATAGTAAGAAGCCGCTGAATTTCTCACCAGCCGCTTTCTTTTTGACCGCAGCGAAGTAGTATCTAACAGAAATATTTTGAACCGTTCCAGGAAATGTTCATCAATGTTCCTGAACTTGATTTGATCACCGGCAAATTTCTGAACATACAGCAACGCAGTTTTGTAATGTTCGGTGTCTTTTCCTGAACGTGCTTTACCATGCACATAAGTCCTGGCAAATGCCAGGAAATCACCTTCCAGTACATCTTTGTTGTACAAATTATTTTCATCCAGCATGAGCGACTTCATTCTTTTCAGGAATATTTTCTCAGCAATCTCCTTGCTGAGTTCATTTTCTTTTTTCTCCAAATCGCTCTTCGGCTGCGGATACAGGTACAACTTCAGGTGCTCCCGGGTGGTTAACAATTTCTTTTGTGGATTCCATACCGGCGGATAATAGTCAATGTACAGGCTTAACTTACCTGATACCAGTTTCTTTGCGCGCAACTTACCTCTCATAGATTGCTGTATTTATGTGTTAGATAAATCATCACTTTCTCCTTTTTAAAAAGCAGCCGTTTACCAATTTTAAATTTTGGAAATAATGGATCTTTAATCAAACGAAATAATGTGCGCTCACTCAATCCGGTTACAGCAGCCAATCCCGTAATGTCTATTAATTCCTTTTCTTCCTTTTTGTCATCAATGTTTGTTGTTGCATTAACGACAACAGAAGTTATCTCGTCTTTATTTGCGCTCTGTGCGGCTTCCAATTTTTGGTCACGCAAGCGTTTTTTATAAAGCGCCTTTGCACAGGCATCTGAACAACATTTTGTCACGGCCGTTTTTGCAATAAATAACTGACCACAGCTGACACAAATTTTTTTTAGCCTTATATTACTACTCATAAATAAGCATAGATTTTAACATGACTTGCCATAAAAAGCCTCACACTGAATTAAACTGCATATAACTGCATGTGACTGCCAAATCTCGCCACCCAATTTAACCAGGTGGTCCTTTTCTTAAAATTAATGAATAAATCGAAACCGAAAAAATCAAACCGTACAAATGGGGTAAAAAGCAGTACATTTACTGTAATCCTTTGTGGTTAAGGATTACAGCCTGTAAGGTAAATGAAGGAGAAGTAAAATGGAGTTAAAAATTTATTTGCCGATACAAAACTTACTAAAGATATAGTCCAGCTGATCTTCATTGGTAATCTCGCCGGTAATCTCGCCCAACCAGTGCAGGCAATTGCGGATGTCGGGCGCCAGCAGATCGCCGGAGATATTTTTTGCCAATCCATTTTTTACTTCTGTGATAGAAGCATCCAATTTTTGTAATGCTTCGTAATGGCGGGTATTGGTTACCAGCGTGGCTTCTGTATTAATACCGCCTGCAGCTACGGCCTGCACCAGCGCACGCTTTAGTTCGTCAATATACAGCTGTTCTTTTGCTGAAATCAGTAACAGCTGGGGAAAGGCGATAAACTTTTCTTTTGCCTGCTGCATTATTTTATCTGCCTTATTACCCACCAGCAGGTATTGCAATTGTTCATTTTTAAAATCGTTTTCAACCACTGCAAGGTCAGCAGCACTTAACTCATTTACATCAAACAAATAGATAACCAGGTCGGCCTGGCTTCTTTTTTCCATGGCGCGCGCCACGCCAATACCTTCAATCACATCACTGGTATGGCTGCGTATACCTGCTGTATCAACCAGGCGGAACAGCAACCCTTCAATGTTTATAATTTCTTCAATGGTGTCGCGGGTAGTGCCTGCTATTTCACTTACGATAGCACGGTTTTCATTCAGCAGTGTATTGAGTAAAGTAGATTTGCCGGCATTGGGCTTGCCTATAATTGCTACCTGCACGCCATTTTTTATAACATTGCCCAGCGCAAAAGAATGCAGTAGCCTGCGTGTAGCAGATTGTAACTGGTTAATAAGATCAGTAAACTGGTGCCGGTCGGCAAATTCAACATCTTCTTCTGCAAAATCAAGCTCCAGTTCTATAAGGGCAGAAAATTTTATCAG
>Ga0193753_10000317_pt1 | contig 47598 bp, 43 predicted proteins | sample H1c2metaG_FD_144925 | JGI IMG/M metagenome (GOLD analysis project Ga0193753, IMG submission 144925) | Soil microbial communities from a riparian zone of the East river system, Colorado, United States - H1c2 | ecosystem: Environmental > Terrestrial > Soil > Riparian zone | place: USA: East...
CCGTAACCGTCGCGTATGGGCTGGTCGCGGGAACGGGGAAGTTAGTCAACAAAGTCGTCTTTGCAAGTTTGGAGTTGGGAAAATCCAGGCGCCTCAAATCGCCGCCACCCGAATTGGTAGTGTATCAGTTTGAATGATACACTACCCCCGAATTCCACTGCTTGACCTTTTTCCTTTTGCACCGACACTACGCGGCTCGATTCCGGGAGGGCAACGCTCCGGTGCAGCCCGCTTCAATGTTCTGGCTGCTCCCACGGTTTGCCTCTCAGTTCGAGTTTAGAAATTATGCAGCACATTCGAAATATCGCGATTATCGCCCACGTGGACCACGGCAAGACGACGCTCGTCGATTGCCTGCTCAAGCAATCCGGAACCTTCCGCGCCAACCAGCACGAGTCTTCCGAGGAACGCCTTATGGACTCGATGGACCTGGAAAAGGAAAAGGGCATCACCATCCGCGCCAAGAACGCCGCGTTCAAATACAAGAATTTCCACATCAACATCGTGGACACTCCCGGACACGCGGACTTCGGCGGCGAAGTCGAGCGCATCATGAACATGATCGATGGCGTGCTGCTCGTGGTGGACGCGGCGGAAGGTCCGCAGGCGCAAACGCGTTTCGTATTGCGTAAAGCGCTCGAGGCCGGTGCGAAGCCGATCGTGGTCATCAACAAAATTGATCGCGAGAATGCCAACCCGAAAAAAGTGCTCGACGCGGTCTTCGAACTATTCCAATCGCTCAACGCCACCGATGAGCAGCTCGATTTCCCCTTCATCTATTGCTCGGCGAAACAGGGTTACGCCAAGGTTGAGCTTGACCATGTCTCCGGCACCATGGAGCCGTTGTTCGACGCGATCGTGAAGCACATCCCGCCGCCCCGCGCGAAAGCCGGCGTCGGCTTTCAAGTGCTGGTCGCGAACCTCGATTATAGCGATTACCTGGGCCGTATCGCGTTCGGCAAAATTTACGAAGGCAAAGTGAAGCTGGGTGATCCAGCCATTTGCCGGCACGGCCATGGAAAAGTTTCCAAAGGCAAGATAACGGCCATCTTCCACTTCGAAGGCATGAAGCGCATCGAAGTCCAAGAAGCGCACGCCGGCGACATCGTGGGCCTGACTGGATTCGAAGACGTGTTCATCGGCGAAACGATTTGCGATTCCGAAGAGCGCCCCGCCCTGCCCTACATTCCGGTTGATCCGCCGACGATCCAGATGCAGTTCGCCGTGAACGACGGCCCGCTCGCTGGCCAGGATGGCAAGCTCGTCACCGCGCGCCACATCTGGGAAAGGCTCACGAAAGAAATTCGCACCAACGTCGCCTTGCGCATCTCGCAAACCAGCGACCCGAAAGTGTTCGCGGTGAGCGGGCGCGGCGAAATGCAGATCGCGATTCTCGTCGAGCAAATGCGCCGCGAAGGCCACGAGGTTCTTGTCTCGCGTCCCGAAGTGCTTTGGAAGAAGGACGCGGGCGGCAACCCGCTTGAACCCATCGAAAAGCTTTTCGTCGAAGTGCCGACCGAAAACCTCGGCAACATCATGGAAAATCTTTCGGCCCGCAAAGCGCAGATTACGAATATGAACCATGTCGGCAACATTGTGTCCGTCGAGGCCCTCGTGCCGATGCGCGGCCTGATTGGTTTCGAGACCGACCTGGTGAATTCCACCAAAGGCATGGGCGTGATGAGTCATCTCTTTCACGAGTACGGCGAGGACCGCGGGGAAATTGCCGCCCGCAAGAACGGTTCGCTCGTGAGCATGGATCAAGGTGAAGCCACGACTTACGCCTTGAACATGGTGCAGGAACGCGGACGGCTGATGATCGTGCCCGGGGACAATGTTTACGTCGGCATGATCGTCGGCGAAAACGCCCGCGAGAACGACATTCCCGTCAATCCGGTGAAGGAAAAGCGTCTGACCAACATGCGTTCGCAAGGCGACGGCAAGGGCGCTCAACTCAACGCTCCGCTCAAGCTCAGCCTGGAGCGCGCGCTCGAATACATCGACGTGGACGAGTACGTGGAAGCGACACCGAAGAACCTGCGCCTGCGCAAAAAGATCCTCGACGAAAACCAGCGCAAGCGTTCCGAAAAGTCGCGCGTGCTGAAGTTCGTGGAGGAAAACTAGAACTGCGGCGCGCTTTGATTCGCCGGCCGGCAGAAGCTCAACTTTAAAGTTGCGTTCGAAAGGCCAGCCGTTACTTTGGCGCGCTCGAAAAATTGCATGAATCCTGAACTGGCCAAACAAGCTCTCGCGAAAGTCGGCAACCCCAACGTGCTGGTGAACATCATTTCCCGGCGCGTCCGCCAGCTCAACGCCGGCGGCGGCGGCATGAGCCGTCCGTTGGTCAGCGACACGGGCAATCTGGGTTTAGGCGACATCGCCCTGCTCGAGATCATTCACGACAAAATCGGGTTTGATCTTCCCGAGCAAAACGCGGTGGTGGAAACCAAGCCCAAGCGCAAGCGCCGCAGTAGTTAGCGCGGAGTGACGAATGGGAGTCGCGCTCATTCGACATTCGACATTCAACATTCGATATTCGCGACATGGCCGAAATCGTTTCCAATCCGAAAGCCCGGCGCGATTACCATATCCTCGATACTTTCGAGGCGGGCATCGTGTTGCACGGCACGGAGGTGAAGTCGCTGCGCGCCGGCAAGGCGCAAATCGCCGATGCGTTCGCGCGCGTGGAGAAAAACGAAGTCTGGCTGCACAACGCGCACATCGATGAATTCAGCCACGGGAACCAATACAATCACGTTCCGAAGGCGCCGCGGAAGCTACTTCTGAACCGGAGCGAAATCCGCAAGCTTTTCGGCTTGGCGTCGGTGAAGGGCAACGCGCTTTTTCCCCTCTCCCTTTACTGGAAAAATGGGCGTGTGAAGGTGGCCCTCGGCGTGGGTAAGGGTAAACAGGAATTCGATAAGCGGGATGACATCAAGAAGCGCGAGTCGGATCGGGAATTGAAACGCGCGACGATGCGGACTTCCAAAGGACGTTAGCGGAACGCAACCTTGGTCAGCAGCCGCTCTTCGTTTTTACCGGTCCGGAAAGCACCGTTCCGATGCGTTCCTGCAATTCTCCAAAGATCGCGTCCGCCGAGCGATGCCCATCGATGATCGTGAAACCGTAGATCGATTGCAGGTGTTTGAACTGATCTTCCACCAGCGTCTGGTATTTCAGGAAAGAGTCGAACATGTCGCGCGACAATCCCACGTCCATGCCGCTTTCCCAGTAGTCGAGCGTGCGCTGTTTTCTAAAGGTGCGTTGCACCAGTTCTTCGGGCGACACGTTCAGATAAAAAACCGCGTCAGGCACGAGCGCCACGCCGTAGAGATTCTTCAGCCACTTTTCATCCATGCCCCGCACGAGGTCGCGTGCCATGAGCGTGTAAATGTAGCGATCGGCCAGAACCATCATGCCGGCACGGAGCGACGGAAGAATGACGTTCTCCAACTGATCCGCGAAGTCGGTAGCGTAAAATAAACTCAGGGTCGTGCGGCTCAAAGTGTTGCCGGTCTGCGCGCGTTCCAATTCCTCGCTCACCAACGTGGAACGCTTGAGGCCAACTTGGATCGTGGCGTGGCCACATCCTTCCAGCCACTCGACGAGCTGATTAATCTGCGTCGAGCGGCCTGAGCCGTCTGCGCCCTCGATCACGATCAGTTTGCCGGCGAGCGTTTCGAGATCCGCGCCGGGGATGCCGTCGCCGTAGAAGGATCGCTTGGTACGGGGCGGCAGCGGAATGATATTCTGCCGCGAGACATTCTTCTTCACGCGTGCCGCACTCATGATGCGCGAACCTTGCTGCGAGTGAAGGCCCCGAGATCCAGCCGCGACGCGACCGTCTCGCGCACGAAGGATTGCTGCACTTCGATCGGCTGATTGGCATCCACCGTTATGAACCGAAACTCGTTCGTCATGCTCAAGTAACGTTCAATCATGCGACCCTGAAAAATGCGGAAGCTCTGGTATGGATCGGTCGAAAGGCGCAAATCCATTCCCGCCTCGAAGTATTTCAACTCCGGCCGGCCGTCGAGAATGCGCGCGAGCGAGACTTCGAGATCCGCTTTGAAAAAGAACGTGAGATCAGGAAGCGCGGCGAAGTTGTAAAGCCCCCGCACCCAGGCCGGCGAACAGCCGCGCACCGTGTCGCGAACGTAAGCGGTGAAAATGTAGCGGTCGCACAACACGATGTAGCCCGCGCGCAACAACGGCATGAGTTGCCGTTCGTAGCGGTCCGCGAAATCCGTGGCGTGAATCAAACTGAAGGTCGTGGGCGTGAGCAGTTGCCGGTTCTTGCCTTTGCTCGTGGCGGACTTCACAAGTTCGGATGAATTCCATTCGCTGAAGAAAACTTTCAGCCCCTGCACTTCGAGCCATTTCTGGAGCAGATGGATTTGCGTGGATTTGCCGGAACCGTCCAGGCCTTCCACCGCGATGAGCCGGCCTGGAAAATCGAGTTCAGAGAAAGTTTTCGTCACAGTCGTGTGAGGAAACTACGCGGAGCGCTGGGGAAAACCAATTCGTTTTTCGTTTCATCACGAAACGCAAATGGACGAGCGGCACCCGAGCGCCATCTTGTCCATGCGATCCCATTGCCGAACGCGGGAAGTGCATTACCATCGGGCCGTGATTCTGAAAGAGGCTGATTCACCGGCGAACGCAACGGAGGCTCAACGCGCCCAGTTCATTCGCGACGCCATGCCGCGCGCGGGTTTGTTCGCGGGGCAAACGTGGCGCATCTCGCCGGACCCGTTTCCACTCAGCCCGGAGCTCGTCGAGCAATTGAATTGGCTCGGGCGCGTCTCGCTCCAGTTTTATCGCTCGGTGAATTTGCTCTATCGCCAGAGCGTGGATGGGAAACAGCCACCGTGGGTTGCGGAATTGTTCGATCAAGGCAAGCCTGCCGATTTGATTGCGCTGCAACGTTCGCCCGCTTTCAAGAGTGAAGTGCCCCGCGTGATTCGTCCCGACCTGTTGCTCACCGAAAATGGTTTCTCGATCACCGAACTCGACAGTGTGCCCGGCGGCATCGGGCTGACGGCGTGGTTGAATGAGACTTATGCGGCAGCTGCTAACGGCGGCGGTGAGATCATCGGAGGCCGCGACGGAATGTTGCGCGGGTTTGAGAGCATTTTCGGAAATACGCCGCGGGTTCAGATCGTTGTTTCGGACGAAGCCGCGACATATCGGCCCGAGATGGAATGGGTGGCGACGAAATTTCGAAGTACGAAGTGCGAAGTGCGAAGTGCGAGCTTCAACGATTTCGCCGAAGGCGACGCGGTGTATCGCTTCTTCGAGCTGTTTGATTTGCCGAACGTGGTGAACTCGCACCGCATTTTCGAGTTGGCCGAGCAGAAGAAAGTCAGGCTCACGCCGTCGCCCAAGACCATCTTCGAGGAGAAGTTTCTCTTCGCCCTATTGTGGAATCGCAACCTCCGCGAGTTCTGGCGGCAGAATCTGGGCGAAGCATTTTTCAAACGCTTGCTGCCGCACATTCCTTACTCGTGGGTCGTCGATCCGGCTCCGCTACCACCACACGCGGCGATTCCGGAACTGGGGCTGACGAACTGGCAGCAGTTGAAAGCGCTGTCGCAGCGGGAACGTGATTTGATTCTGAAAGTCTCGGGTTTTTCCGCGGAAGCGTGGGGTGCGCGTGGTGTTTATCTCGGCAGTGATCTGTCGCACGAGGAATGGAGCGCGGCGGTGGACAAAGCCGTAACTGGCTTCGGAAGTTCACCTTATGTGCTGCAACGTTTCGAGAAGCCCAAGACCGTGGCGGCGAGCTACTTCGATTTCGAGAGCAACGAAGTGAAGCCAATGCAGGGACGCGTTCGCCTCTGCCCTTATTACTTCGTCAGCGGGGAAGGAGACGCCGCGCGGGCGAATCTGTCGGGCGTGCTCGCGACGATCGTGCCGGCGGACAAGAAGATCGTGCATGGGATGGCGGACGCGATTCTAGCCCCGTGCAGCGTGAAGCGAGAGACCTGACCGGTCAGGCGGGGAACACCAAGGGATGTCACTGGTCGAATACACATTGCTGGCCATCAGTTCGCTCTTCGTGATCGTCGATCCAATTGCGATCGTGCCAACGTTTCTCGCCATGACGCCGGAGGAGGTGCCCGCGCAACGCATTCGCATGGCACGGCTCGCGTGCCTCATCATGGTGATTGTGCTCTTCGCCTTTGCGGTTCTGGGCGAGCGCATCCTGGTGTTTCTCGGGATTAAGCTGCCTGCGTTTCAGATCGCGGGCGGCATTGTGCTGTTGCTCATCGCGCTCGACATGCTGCACGCGCAACGTTCGCGGGTGCAGGAGACACGTGAGGAAACCGCAGCTGGCGCGGCGAAAGACGACATTGCCGTGACGCCGCTCGCGATTCCCATGCTCGCGGGGCCGGGCGCGATCTCCACTTCGATCCTGTTGCACAATCGTGCTGACCGATTCGCGCAGGAGGTTTGTCTTTGTGTCGCGATCCTCCTTGTCGGCGCCGTCACTTACGTGATCCTTCATTTATCCGCACACGGTGCACGTTGGCTCAGCCCCATCGTCATGCGGATCACGACGCGCATCATGGGACTGCTGCTCGCGGCGGTGGCAGTGCAGTTCATTGTGGATGCGCTGGCGACGCTGCTGGGCATTGGCACGCGGCAGTGAGGTTTGCGGCAAAATAGCTTCGCCAGAACGAGAGGACTGATGCAACCGCAGGCTAAATTTTTTCCGTCTGTTGCCGATAAAACCGCCAGTGATAAGCATCGTTGCGCCAATTCTAAAAACGGAGAACCTGCGGGTGGAATTCCGCTCGAAAGAAGTCGGCGGCGGAATCAAGGTCGCGCTCACGGGTTTGAACCTGGAGGTATTTCCCGGCGAGACGTTTGGTTTTCTCGGGCCAAACGGCGCGGGCAAAACCACCACGATGAACGTACTGCTCGGGTTCGTGAATGCCACGAGCGGGAGTGCGCATCTGTTCGGCCAGAATGTCCGTGAGCCTATCGCGCGTCAGCGCATCGGCTACCTCCCGGAGCAGACTTACTACTACAAGTTTCTTACTGCCGAAGAGTTGCTGCGCTTCTACGCGCGCATCTTCAACATTCCCAAGGCCGAGCGCGAGAAGCGCATTGATGAAGTGCTGAAGTTGGTCGAACTCGATCACGCGCGGAAGCGGCAGATCAAAACTTACTCGAAGGGCATGCAGCAACGCGTCGGGCTTGCCCAGGCGCTGATCAATAATCCTGACTTGTTGATTCTCGACGAGCCGACTAGTGGCCTCGATCCGATTGGCCGCATGAAAGTGCGCGAGATTATTCAACGGCTGAAGAACGAAGGCAAAACGGTGTTCTTCTCGTCGCACGAGTTGGGCGAAGTTGAGACGATTTGTGATCGCGTCGCGATTCTGCACCAGGGCGAATTGAAGCGTGAAGGCCGCGTCGCGGACATCGTGCGCGAGTTCAACTGCGACCTCGAACAAGCGTTTCTGCGCATTATCGGCTACACGCCGCAGGGAACGCCCATGGAAATTCCGACTCAGTCCCACGCCGCATGAACACCATTCAAGCCATCGCCATTGTCGTGTTGAAGGAGATGATCCGGCGCAAGGATTTTTACGTCCTGTTCGTCATCACCGCGTTGATCACGCTGCTGATGGGTTCGATCAACATCTTCAACGATCAAAGCATCGCCGGTTATCTGAAGGAACTGGCGCTCTTGCTCATCTGGGTTTCCTCGCTCGTCATGGCCATCACCACGACGGCGCGGCAGCTTCACGCCGAGAAAGAGAATCGGACGATTTTTCCCTTGCTGGCGAAACCGGTGTCGCGTGCGCAATTACTGATCGGCAAATTCTTCGGATGTTGGATCGCCTGTGGCCTGGCGCTGTTTGTTTTCTATTTGTTCCTCGGACTGGTCGCAGCCTCGCGTGAACACACTTTGGAAATCGGTTCGTATGTAGTAGCGATGCTGTTGCACTGGGGCGCGCTGGCGGTCGTGATTGGGATGGCGCTGCTCGGTTCAATCATTTTCGCGGCGCCATCCTCGAACGGAACGATCTGCTTTGTCGTCGCGGTGGCCATTCTCACCTTGGAACGACACCTCAACACGGTAGCGCTGCACACGGGCGGGATCGTGGGCACCATCACCTACGCGATCTACTACATCACGCCGCGGCTCGACTGGGCCTTTGATGTCCGCGAGTTCCTTGTGTTCCACAACCCGATGCCGGTTTTTGCGGTGTGGTTCCAAGCCATCCTTTTCTACGGCGCGTACACGGCCGTCTTGCTGTTAGTGGCCTGGCTGTTGTTCCGCCGGCGCGCGTTGAATACGTAATATGGCCGCGCCGCTGATATCGTTCGTCCTGCTGATCGTGGCGTGCTTCACGCTGGCGACGAGGGTGGGACCGAGTTTTGAGAAGTTCAATTCAGGCCGAGAGGATGGGCCGTTTGCGAATACGCTGGGCGAGAGCCGCCGGGTGCTCGCCAATCACTTCTTCACCCGCTCGGACATCTATTTTCACAGCGGCTATTATCCCAGCATTTTTGATCAGGCCAACGGCAGCAAAGAAAACCACCTGGCTGAGAGCGCCGGAGCTCGGGAACCTGAGCACGCGGATCACGACGATCATGATGACCACGAGCCGGCCGCCCACGTGTGTGGCGAGAGCTGCGCGCACGGCGATGAGCACAACTTTCTGGGCAGGCCCAAAGACCCGATGGATGCGTTCACGCGAAACTTCTTCGTGTCACAACACACGCATCTGACAGAGAAGGGCACGAACGGCGCGAAGGACATTCTGCCCTGGATTAAATTGTCCGCTAAATTCAACCCTAGAAAGGTCGAGACTTACACCGTCGGCGCTTACTGGCTGCGTGATCTCAACAAGCACGATGAAGCCGAGCAGTTTCTGCGCGAAGGGTTGCGGGCAAATCCCCAAAGCTACGAAATCATGCTCGAACTGGGCCGCGCTTATTTCGAGAAACGCGATCATGACCGCGCCCGGAACATCCTCGAAATGGCCATGGCCGCGTGGCGCGAGCAGGAAAACCCCAAGCCCGAGGAACAGAGAAACCGTTTCGTCGCCTCGCAAATCGTCAACTTTCTTGCCGTGATCGAGGATCGCGCCGGGAATCGGGAGCGCGCCATCAAGTGGCTCGAAATCGTGAAGACCCTTTCCCCGTATCCTGAAGAGATTGATAAGCGCATCGCCGAGGTCCGCAGCGGCAAAAGCCTTGAGGCCGGGAAATAACTTTCCTCAACGAGCCGCAGCCCTGGCCGCTGACTCCCCTCCGAACTGATCTCCACGATTCATCACGTCTCCTTTGCTGGCATTGAGGGCCGGCTCAGCCGAGGCAATGCTGGCGCGCGCCGGTTCCTCGTGGCCATTTGCAATTGGCGGAAGGCGCCGGATAGTAGCGTCGACAAAAGGGGAATTTCTTATGAACAAGGGACTTGCTATTGCACTTCTGGTGGGCGGCATCGTGCTCACCGTCTTCGGAATCAGCGCCACGGACTCCTTCAGTTCGGACGTGTCACGCTTCTTCACGGGTAAACCGACGGACAAGGCGGTATGGATGCTTGTGGGCGGCGTCACGGCGGCGGTCGTCGGGTTGTTTGGAATCATGCGCGGCGCAAAGGTCTAAAAAGGAAACTTATGCTCTACTACGCTTTGATCTTTCTGCTGGTGGCGCTGGTCGCCGGCTTTCTGGGCTTCGGTTACATCGAAGGACTGGCGGCGTCGATTGCCAAGGTGCTCGCGGTGCTCTTTTTTGGTGTTGTTCGTCGTTTCCCTGCTCCGTCGAAGGAAGGTGTGATCGCGGGCTTTCCTTTATAGGTCACGCGGCCGCGTGCCGCCCGCCGTTCGACCCTGGCGGACGCGAGAATTGCGGACGGAATTTCGCGTGGACACCCGGAATGGCCGCCGATAGCCTGCGGCGCGTGCGCATTCTGTTTCTTAACGGTCCAAACCTTAATCTGCTCGGGACGCGCGAGCCTGAGAAGTATGGGCGGGTGACTTTGCCAGAAATCGAATCGCGTCTGCGTCAACGAGCGGACGAATTGAAAGCCACGATTGATTTCCGCCAGTCCAACGTCGAAGGGGAATTAGTAAGCTGGATCCAGGACGCGAAAGAAAAATTCGATTGGGTGATTTTGAATGCCGCCGCTTACACTCACACCAGCATCGCCCTGCGCGATGCAATCGCGGCGGTTCAGGTTCCTACGATTGAAATTCACCTCTCGAACGTTCACGCCCGGGAGGAATTCCGGCACAAGAGCCTTATCGCGCCGGTGTGCCGCGGACAGATCACGGGATTCGGCGCAAACTCTTACCTGCTGGCGCTGGAAGCTGCCGTTACCGATAAGCCAAATTGATATACAGGCGATTGATGGTTTTCTCTTCGGGAAATTGTTTCTTGACCCTTTCCGGGGTGCGTCCCTACTTTCGCGTCGCATTTTAGAAACGACCGAGCAGTGCCGCAATGCGGTGACTGCTCTTTTGCTTAATGAACTTGTGCTGAACACTGGCCTGAAAACGAGAGGACATTTGTGGATCTGAAAGACATCAAGGCCATCATCGATCTGATGAAGAAGAACTCCATCTCGGAGTTCGAACTGGAACGCCAGGAATTCAAAATCAAGTTGAAGCGGGGAGCTTTTGGTCCGACGGGAGACGACCTTCCATCTCAGGTCTATATGCCGGCCATGGCTTCCCTGCCCTCGGCGGCCAACGTGACCACGGTGTCGGCAGGTTCCAATGCGGCGCTCATGCCGGCTCCATCGACCGATATCGAAATCAAGTCTCCAATGATCGGCACGTTCTACCGCGCGCCTTCTCCTGAAGCCGGCTCCTACGTCGAGGTGGGATCGGAAGTGAATGCCGACACGGTCGTGTGCCTCATCGAGGCAATGAAAGTGATGAATGAAATCAAGGCGGAGGTGAAAGGTGTCATCACCCAAATCCTCGTGGAAAACGCCAAGCCGGTGGAGTTTGGTCAGGCCATGTTCAAGGTGCGGCCCTTGTGAGCGCTTTGGTGGCGCGTCCGTAAGCGCCGCCCGATTACCCCATGTTCGAAAAAATTCTTGTCGCCAATCGCGGAGAAATCGCAGTGCGGATTATTCGTGCCTGCAAAGAGCTGAACATCCGTACGGTCGCGGTTTATTCCGAAGCCGACGCCAACTCGATGCATGTGCAACTGGCGGACGAGGCGATTTGCATTGGCAAAAGTCCCAGCAGCGAGAGCTACCTGCGCATCGACCGCATCATCAGCGCCGCTGAGATTGCGGACGTGGACGCCATTCATCCTGGCTACGGCTTTCTTTCCGAGAACGCGCACTTCGCCGACGTGTGCGAGAACTGCAACATTCGCTTCATCGGTCCGAGTTCACGGGCCATGAACGCGCTGGAAGACAAAGCGGTCAGCCGGTCGCTTGCGAAAAAGGCCGGTGTTCCGACGCCGCCCGGCTCCGAAAGCACTGTGGAGAAGGAGCAGGAGGCACTCACCACCGCCAAGCGCATCGGGTACCCGGTGATGATCAAGGCGGTCGCGGGCGGCGGAGGCCGTGGAATGCGCGTGGCGCACAACGACATTTCATTGGTGAAGGGCTATCACACGGCGCGCAGCGAAGCGGAAAAAGCATTTGGGAACTCGGGCGTTTACATCGAGAAATTCATCGAAAACCCGCATCATATCGAGTTCCAGATTCTCGGCGACTCGCGTGGAAACATCATTCACCTCAACGAGCGCGACTGCTCGATTCAGCGCCGCAACCAGAAGGTGGTGGAAGAAAGTCCGTCACCTTTGCTGGAGCATAAGCACAAGGGTCTGCGCAAGACGATGGGCAAGGCTGCGGTGAAAATCGCCGAGATGGCGCACTATACCAATGCCGGCACCGTGGAGTTCCTTGTGGATGACCACGGGAATTTCTACTTCCTCGAAGTCAACAAGCGCATTCAGGTCGAGCATCCGATTACCGAAGAGGTCACCGGCATCGACCTCGTCAAGCAACAGATCATGATCGCGATGGGCGAGCCGCTGCGCATTTCGCAAAGCGATGTGCACATTCGGGGCCACGCCATCGAGTGCCGAATCAACGCGGAAGATCCGTTCGATGACTTCCGCCCGTCGCCGGGGCGCATTGAAATGTATTATTCGCCGGGTGGCCGCGGGGTGCGCGTCGATTCACACGCCTACGCTGGTTATTCCATTCCGCCGCATTACGACTCGATGATCGGGAAGCTGATCACGTTCGGCAAAGATCGGCGCGAAGCCATGGACAAGATGAGCCGGGCGCTCAGCGAATACATGATTACGGGAGTGAAGACGACGATCCCGTTCGAGATGGCGATTCTTCAGGACCCCAATTTCCGCCGGGGCGTTTACTCCACGAACTTCATCGAGCAACTGCTGGGTGGCGCGCGCCGTGAGTTGATCGAAGAGAAGGCGTGAGCACGCAGCCCGTGCCGCGCGTCCGATGAAATCGTTCGGCGAATCCAAACTCTACACGTTCGTCGATACCGCTTATTTAAGGGGCCGCGATCCGGTCGGCCTGGCGCGTCAACTCTGCGTGGGCGGCTCCGACATCATTCAACTTCGCGCGAAGAAAAAATCCGCCCATGAAATCAAAGGGCTCGCGCACGCCATTCTACAGATTACCCGCTCTGCTGGCGTGCCGTTGGTGATCAATGACTACGCGGACATCGCGGCGGAAGTGGGCGCTGAATGCGTTCACCTTGGCCAGGAAGATTTTTTCGACGCTGGCCTTAGTCACCGTGTCCAACTCTCGACTCTCAATTCTCAACTTGGCTTGAGCAGCCACGCACCAGAGCAGGCGCGACGCGCCGTGGAGGCGGGGGCTGATTATATCGCTGTGGGACCCGTATTCGCGACTGGCACCAAGCCGGGCCGCGCGCCTGTCACGCTCGATTACGTGCGCTGGGCAGCGGCCAATGTCCGGCTACCGTGGTTTGCGATTGGCGGGATTACTTTGGAGAACATCGATGACGTGCTGGCGGCGGGCGCGCGCCGCGTCTGCGTCGTCTCCGCAATCCTGAACGCGCCCGATGTCGCCGAAGCGTGCCGCGAGTTCAAGCGGCGGCTGACTTGAAGCTCGTGCAACACGCTGGTTCTTTTTTGAATGGCCTCTCGCGGCGTCATGTCGGATAACGAACGAAGATGTTCCTCGGTTGGCGCCAACTGTTCCTTGCCTTCGCCGCGTTGCTGTTCCTGAGCGCGGCGGCAATTCCCGTCCTCGCGGCCGACGCCGAGACGCGCGCTTTCAACCAGGCCCAGAAGCAGTACGACGATGGTTTCTACGCGCTCGCGGAGAAGTCTCTCGCGGAATTCGTTTCGAAGTATTCAGCATCACCGCGCGTTGCGCAGGCGGTCTTGCTCGAAGCAAAGGCGGCCCTTGCGCAGAAAGACTTCCAGGCAGCCCTTGCGTTGCTCACCACCAACGTGGCGAACGCCGCCGGTATCGCCGATCAATTTCAACTCGCGATCGCGCGCAGTTACTTTACGAACGGAAACCTCGAGGCGGCGGCGCAGAATTATGCCCACCTCATCGCCATTTACACCAACTCGTCGCTGCGCCTTCCCGCGACCATCGAGGAAGCCGTGGCCCGCACGAAGCTGAAGCAATGGCCGCGCATCATCAGCTTGCTGCAAGATCCGTCCGGTGTCTTTCAAAAGGCCATCGCGAGCGCGCCGGACAGTGATGCCGCGGTCGAGGGCCGTCTGTTGCTCGCCGAGGCGTTGATCGAGCAGCGCCGTTTCGCGGACGCCGAGAAAACAGTAGACTCGATTCCAGAGAACGCGGTCCTGGGTAAATCCAAATGGCGTCGCGAACACCTGCGGGCGAAGGCCCAATTCGCCGCGCAAAAGCTGGAGACCGCCCTGTCCACCGCGTCAAATCTCGTCGGCATCGCGGTCACGGCCCGTCAGCCCGCGCTCGAAGCGGCAGGGATTGCTCTTCAAGGCGAGATTCTGGAAGCACTGAATCAACCAGAGGCGGCCATTGCCGCCTACGAACTGAATCAGCGCCCGGAGATTCCGCCCGATCGCGCGCGCGAAGCGCTTTTCAAAATCGTCGAGTTGAAAGTAGAGCAAGGGCAGCTCACCAATGCGCTGGCGCGACTGCAAAGTTTCGTCATCGGACATCCAAGCGAAAACGGTTCGGACATCGCGTTGCTCTCTCTCGCGGAACTGCGGCTCAAGCAATATCAATTCACGACCGGAGGCACGAATGGACTGGTCCCGGCCACTGCCGATCTTCTTTTTCAGACGATCGCCGACTGCGAGCGGGTGCCGACGAACAGCCCGTTTGCCAGCAAAGCGCAGTTTGTGCGCGCCTGGGCTTTGCTCGCGCAAGGCAAGGCGACGGAGAGCCTGCTCGCGTTTCGAAATGCCGCGGACACTTTAACCTGGTCCGAACCGCAGGCCGTGGCGCGTTTCAAGGCCGCTGATCTCGCCTTTCAATCGGATCAATTCACCAACGCGCTGCGCGACTATCGCCGAGTGCTGAGTGAGTATGAATCCTTGCCGCGCGTGCAATCCGAACTCGTGCCCCGCGCGCGCTACCAGATGTTGCAGGCGAGCATTGCCGCACGTGATGTCGCCTCTGCCGAGGAGGTCGTGCGGGCCATTCTGCGCGAGTATCCGGTCAACGATTATGCGGAGCGCAGCCTATTGCTCTTCGGTCAGGCGCTGGACGAGTTGGGCAGCCCCGGCGCGGCGCGCAACGTGTTTTCGAATTTCACCGTCCGGTTTCCCATGTCACTGCTCCGCCCGGAAGTGGAACTGGCCGCGGCGCGGAGTTACGAACGGGAGCATGACTGGTCGAGCGCTGTTTCCAAATACGACGCGTGGGTGACGGTGTTTCCCACCAACGAGAATTTGCCCAGCGCTGAATTTCGTCGCGCCATGGCGAATTTTCACGCGGGCCGGGACACGAATGCGCTCACGCTGTTCACGAATTTTGTGGTGCGTTTTCCCACCAACCCTTTCGCGGAGCGCGCCCAGGAAAAGGTCGGAGATTTTTATTTCGAGCGGGAAGAATTCGAGATGGCGGAACGTAATTATCAGCTCGTTTATCAGGACCGCCCGACGACGCCAGTAAGCTGGCGCGCGAAATTGAAGGCTGGCCGCGCCGCGTTGCTGAGACCGAGTTTCGCCAACGCCACGAACTACTTCGCCAATCTCATCAACGCCGAGCACTGTCCGACGTCCATCGTGGTGCAGGCTTACTTCGCCTACGGCGAGGCCTATCTCCAGCGTCCGATCACGAACGTGCAAGAGAACTTCAAGGAGGCGCTGAAAATCTATCGCCAGGTGCCGCAATTTTTCGGCGACGACCCGCTGGTGCCGCGCGCCTGGGGGCAAATGGCCATTTGCCACTTCCAACTCGAAGAGTACGACAAGGCCCGCGAGCTTTATGAAAAGATCATGGCCGAGCCGGCGGCGGATCTTTCGTCGCGGCAACAGGCGCAGGTCGGCATCGGCCATGTGCAGCGCGCGCAAGCCCGATTGGCGCGGGCCGCCGGTTCCACCGTGGAAGCCGCGGCGCTGACCGATGCCGCGTTGAAAAATTATCTCGATGTCTTCTACGCCGAACCCGCGGGTGAAGCACCGGATCCGTTTTGGGTCAGAGAGGCGGCGCTGAGGGCGGCCGAAATTTCTGAATCGCAGCGCAACTGGGAACGCGCCCTCGCGATTTATGTCCGCCTGAGTGAAAAGATTCCCGTGTTGCACGACGCGCTGGCGCGAAAAACGGCTTTGGCCCGCGAGCGTTTGCAGAAGCAATAGCCGTTCAGCCGGCGTTGCCGCTAAAGCCTGGAAACAATTCGGAAGCCCTATTTCGCCGGAATTGATTCCAGTTCTTCGCGCTTTTCGGCGGGAGCTTTTTCTTTGAAACTCAGCCGTGGGACAAGGCCAAACAGCTTCTGCAGTTTCACAAACTGGAAAAAGGACCAGAGCCGCCACCGAATTCTCCAGCCGCCTTCGATTTCTCCGGCGAGCAATGCCGTCACCGCTGCGGGCATGCTCAGCTTGTCGCGCGGCTCCATGAAAAGTTCCATGAAAGGCGTGGTGTAATAGCCTCGCACCATGCGCCAATAAAAAGTCATCGAACGATAAACGCGGTGTTCGTAGGCGCGGAAGCGTTTCACGCCATCGTCGCCCGCGGCGAGCGATGCGCCGACGTATTCCGCCGCGAGTTTCCCGGAATACATCGCGAGATAAACGCCCGCTGAGAAAATGGGGTCCATGAAACCGGCGGCGTCCCCCACGCGCAACAAACGGCGATCAACCAGCCGCTTGTTGTGATAGGAGAAGTCGCCCGTCGTCTGAATGGCATTTAGCAGTCGCGCGTCCCCCATGCGATCGCGCATCACTGTGCTGGACTCGACGATGCCGTTGAAAACTTCTTCGGGTGATTTCCGCGCACGGGCAAATTCCTCGGCATCCATGACACAGCCCACCGAAACCTTTTCCTCACTCAGCGGGATGAGCCAAAACCATTTGTTCTCCAGCCGCACGATGACGGTGTCACCTTTGGCCTCGCCGTCGTCGAGTTTGACGCCAGAGAAGTGGCCGAAGAGCGCGAGCTTCTTCAAGTCCGGATGGATGACGCGCAGCTTCTGGAGATTGCCGGTCACGTTGCCGCGACCGCTGGCATCGATCAGGAAGCGCGCACGAAAGATCTGTTTCTCACCGTCCGGCCCAGTCGCATCGACGGTCACGCCATCATCATTCAGCGAAAAATTCGTGACACTGTAACTCTCGCGCACCTCCGCGCCGCTCTCCGCCGCGTGCTTCAACAGAAGATGATCGAAGTAAGCACGCTCGACCTGGAATGCCGCCGGCTCGCGCGTGAATTTGCCACGCCGAAAAACCAGCTTGAGACACTTCGTGCCATTCCCGATGTGGAACTGCGCGCCCCATTTCCGCAACAAGCCCGCCGCTTCCAGCTTCGGTAGCACGCCCATTTCCTCGAAGATGATTCGGTTGTAGGGCAGCAGCGACTCGCCGATGTGAAAGCGCGGAAATTTTTCCTTCTCGAGCACGAGCACGCGCTGGCCCGCCCGCGCGAGAAAGGTCGATGCGGAACTGCCGCCCGGCCCGCCGCCAATCACGATCGCATCGTAAACTGTTTCTGACACAGGCGAATGAAACGCCAAAAGGCGGGCCCGCTCAAGCGGGAGTTAACAGCCACATCGATTCGCTCAGCGCAACGGCGCCACGCTGACTTCGCGGAAGCGCACGTGGGCCTCGCCGCCGTGGTTCTGCAAGCCGATGTAGCCGGAGTTGGGACGCGGCCCGCGATCCGGTTCGTAATCCTTCGTCTTCGGCGGCACCGGATCGCCTTCGTTGAAATCGGTCACCAGCGTGCCGTTCACGGTCACGCGCGTGTGCGTCCCTTCAAGCGTGATGACCATCGTGTTCCACTCATTCACGCGCGCGTTCACGATGTTCTTCGCCGGACTGACGCTGTAAAGGCAACCCGTGCGGTGCCACGCATCGCCGTGATTTTCGATCTGCACTTCGTAACCATTGTGGACACCGTCCCACGGAGTTTTCGGCGGTTCGGGAATGCGAATGAACACGCCCGCATTGTCGTCCGCCATGGTCGGTTTGAACACGACGCGAATACGGCAGTTGCCCAGCTTCTCCTGGGTGTACCACAGCAGGCCCATGCCGCCGTAGGTCACAAGCTCGCCGTCCTCCAGTTTCAATTCGCCCGGGCCAACCATCTGCCAGCCTTCCGTGGAGCGCCCGTCGAAGATAGGCCGCCAGCCCCTCTGCATCACGCGTTCACGGTTCGCGTGGCAGGAATTCAGCGCGAGTGTCGCCAGGCAAAGGAAAGCCCAGGTCGTGAATCGTAAGAATGCTTTTGCCTTCATGGTTTGCGCGCAACCTAACCAGCTTACCGCCAATGTGAAAACTTTTTTGACGTGGCTCAAAATTACTCGTAGCGCAGCGCGTCGATGGGATCGAGCCGCGCCGCTTTCAACGCAGGAAAAAAGCCGAACACGATTCCGATGATGGCGCTGACGGTGAAGGCGAGCAGGACGGACGTTTGAGAAATCAGCGTGGGGAAGCCGGCAAACTTAGTCAGCAGCGGCGCCAGCCAATAGCCCGTCGCGATGCCAAGCGCACCGCCGGTGATGCTCAACAGGACGGCCTCGGTGAGAAATTGCCGCAGCACGTCGCGTCCGCGCGCGCCCACCGCCAGGCGAATTCCAATCTCCCGCGTTCTTTCCGTCACGCTCACGAGCATGATGTTCATGATGCCGATGCCGCCGACGACGAGCGAGATGCCCGCGAAGAAACCGATCAGGATCGTCATGATGCGATTGTTGGCGTTGAAGAAATCGGAAGTCTCCTGCTGGGTGCGCACCATGAAGTCATCGTCCTTGTCCGCCGTGATTTGATGGCGCTGACGGAGAAGCTCGGTGATCTGCTGTTGCACATCCGGGATGGCTTCCGGTGACTCGGCTTGCACGAAGATCGACCGGAACCGCGTGTCGCCTGAGAGCCGCTTCATCACGCTGGTGTAGGGCACCAGAATCACGTCGTCCTGATCCTGGCCGAAGCTGCCGGAGCCTTTCGCTTCGAGCCAGCCGACCACAGTGAACGGCGCGCTCTTGATGCGAATGACCTGGCCAACGGGATCGATGTTCTCGCCGAAAAGCGTCTTGGCCGTGGTCGCGCCGAGCAGGCAAACCTTGTTGGCATTGCGGACATCGGTCTCGGTGAAATTATCACCCGACTGCACGTTCCAGGAACGGGCCGCGAGATATTCCGCGCTGACGCCGGAGACCTGCACCGAAGTGTTCTGGTTGCCGGCCGCGATCTGGCCGGAGGTGCGGACCTCGGGACTGGCGGCCGTGATGCCGGCAACTTCCTTGCGGATGGCCTCGTAGTCGGAGGGGTTGAGATTCGGAGACGTGCCGAAACCGCCGCGCACACCGCCGCGCGACATGTTGCCGGACAACACCGTGAGAAGGTTCTGTCCCATGCTGGCAATGCGCTTATCCACCTCGGCCTTGGCGCCGGTGCCCATGCTGACCCCGACGATCACCGCGGAAATGCCGACGATGATTCCAAGCATGGTGAGGAACGAACGCAGGATGTTTCGGCGAAGAGCCCGCAACGCAATTTTCAAAACAGCAATCATGGCTTAGGCGAGTTGCACCGCTTTTTGTTCCGCGTCAAGGTGCGCGAGTTCCTCGGAGGCCAATAAACGATCCCGGGTAGGTTCATCGCTGCGCACCAATCCATCGCGCATCACGACCACGCGGCGGCAATAGCGCGCGATGTCCAGTTCGTGCGTGACCATCGCGATCGTCATTCCCTGATCGTTCAGCCGTTGGAAGATGCCCATGATCTCGATGCTCGTGCGCGAATCGAGATTGCCAGTCGGCTCGTCCGCGAGAAGGAGCTTCGGCTCGTTGACTAGCGCGCGCGCGATGGCCACGCGTTGCTGCTGCCCGCCGGAAAGCTGGCTGGATGTGTGATCGGCGCGATCGCCGAGGCCGACCATTTCCAGCGCCTTCATCGCCCGTTCGCGCTGTTCGCGATGAGGTAGCGCGGGCCGCGTGTAGAGCATCGGTAGTTCGACATTTTCCACGGCGGTGGTGCGAGAGAGAAGATTGAACCCCTGAAAGACGAAGCCAATCTTGTGGTTGCGCAGGTCCGCGAGTTCATCGCGGTTCAAATCGATGACGTTCACACCATCGAGCAGGAAGCGCCCGCTCGTCGGACGATCGAGGCAGCCCAGCGTGTTCATCATCGTGCTCTTGCCCGAGCCGGATGCGCCCATGATGGCGACGAATTCGCCCGGATGGATGGCCAGCGTCACACCGCGCACCGCATGCACCTGCACTTCGCCGCTGATGTAGGTCTTCCGAAAATCTTCGAGCTGAATGACGGGCGTGCTCACTTGGGGAAATGACGAAGGACGAAAGACGAAAGACGAAAAAAAATCGGAGAGCGAAGACCACCAGACATCCCCATCCCCTGTAGTTGCACCGGTGAAGGTGCGAACGTTCTACGCTGCGGCAGCACCTTTGTGATTTCTGATTTCCTTCGGATTTTGGTCATTCGGAATTCGGATTTCATCTAGCGCCGTCCCGGTCCGCCAAATGGGCTGCTGAAAGGATTGGGCGGACCAGCCGTGCTCGTCGCGGAACTCATGGTACCGGTCACGACCAAATCGCCTTCTTTCAGACCTTCGAGCACTTCGGTGTTCGCGCCGTCGGAGATGCCCACCTTCACAGTCACCGGCTTCAACACAATTTTTTCCGCCCCGTCACCGGAGGTTTCTTTCTCCAGCAGATAAATGGTTTGATTACGCGGCCCCGTCGGCTCAGTCCGCCGCGGGTGATCTCCACCGCCAGCGCCACCGGCGCCACCTTCGCCCTGGGCCATGCGCGCGCGCATCGCCGCCACGACTTCCTGGAATTTCTGTTTTTGCTCCGGCGTCAGGGACGCTTCGTAAGCGGCGCGTTCCGCATCGGTCGGACGGCGGCGCTCGCCTTTCGCCTGCCACGGCGGGATAGGCAGCCCTTCAAAGGGGCCGCTCGTGGCCAGTTCCACTTTGGATTTTTCCGCCGGCGCATTCGTGCCGCCTTCAAGCGCCGTTCCCGCCGGAGGCCGAAACCGCAGCGCCGCGTTCGGAATGCGCAACACGTCCTTGTGTTCCGCGATCAAGATGTTCGCGTTGGCCGTCATGCCGGGGCGCAGCTTCAAGTCGGCATTGTTCACCTCGACCACGGTGGTGTAGTTCACCACGTTCTGGTTCGTCGAGGGCGCAAACCGGACCTGCCTCACGGAGCCGCGAAACTTCCGTTGCGGAAACGCATCGACCGTGAAAGTCACGCTCTGGCCTTCTTCGACCCCGCCCACGTCGGCCTCCGACACCATCGCGTCGATCTGCATTTTGCTGAGATCGTTGGCGATGTTGAACAACGTCGGCGTGTTGAAACTGGCCGCCACGGTCTGGCCCACATCAACCGTGCGAGTGATTACCATGCCGTCGATGGGCGCGAAAATCGTGGTGCGCTCCAGGTCCACCTTGGCGCGGCGCACGGCGGCTTCGCGCATCCTCAAAACGGCTTCGGCCTGGTGAAGATCGACCGTGGCTTTATCGTACTCCGCGGCGGGCAAGAGCGCCGCGGCGCTCAACTCTTTAGCGCGTTTGAAACTCAACTGGGCATATTCGAGCGCGGCCTGGGAGTTCGCGAGTTCAGCCTCCGCCTGTTCGAGATTCTGCTCGTAGGTGGACGGGTCAATGCGCGCGATGACCTGGCCGTTCGTGACGCGTGAATTGAAGTCCACGTACAGCTCCTTGATGATGCCGGATACCTGGGTGCCCACCGTGACGTTCTTCACCGGCGAGATTTGCCCGTTGGCAGTCACCTGCTGAACGAGGTCGCCCCGGGCCACGGCGGACGTCTTGAAATCGATGGTCCCTGCCTTCTCACGTTTTCCGTACCAGCGCCAGGCGCCGTATCCCGCGCCGCCCAGCAGCAATAAAATAAAAATCCATTTCAACCAACTCGCTCCAGTGCCTCGTGCCATAAGTTGTCAGACCGGAAGACACCAAAAGAGTCCATCAGGCTACAACCAATCGCGAGAGTATTCGCGCGAATCCACTCACGCCGCGCTTTGCATAGCCCGCCGTTTGCGCGCGGGGAACAAGTCGATGATGAGCGCAATCACCATGCCCAGCACGCCAATGATTCCCCACTCCCCCCGAAACCAGTTCTGCACCGCGGAATACCACAGCAGCGTAGTGGGCAGAAAGATGAACCCGAGAATGGGCCAGAGTACGTGCGAGAAAATTCCCTGGAACCAATTCGAGAAAAGATAGAGCAGTGCAATCGTCACGCGTGGAATCAGCAGCGCAAAAATAATGACCAGCAATGGCATAAAACCTCCTGCGAGGAATGTAGCACAGGCAGTCTGGGGAAGCTCCGGGTTCCAAATCCCACCACCTTATTTCAACTCGTAATCACTCGGTCTCGTGTCCTTCTTGAAACCACCGAAGCCGTACATCGTGGGTTTGAATTCACCGACGATCTCGACGTTTGCCTTCGCCGGCACCTCGAGGCCGAGGCCCCAGAACACGCTGTTCACCACCAGGCGGCGCATCCCTTCGCTCTGCAGGTCCGTCGCTGAACCCATCGTGGTACAAAAAATTTTGTTCACCTTGCCCGCATCGTTCTTGTGCTCGCGCGTCCAGACCACGGGCATCATCGGATCATTCACGCCTTGCTCAACTTTCGCGGTCGTCTTCTTTTTGTAATCCGCCGGTTCATCGGTGGGCTTCATGCCTTTCAACACCTGCCCGCGCACGAGAATTTTCGCGTCGGCCGGCGGCGCCGCTTCATAAACATCCGTATCGCCGAAGATGTCTTCGACTCCACGCAGAATGGGATCGCTCTTCGCCGACGGCTCGATGATGCCGCGCGTCGCTTCCTTTTTGTGATTGCCCCAATGTGTCACCCACGTCTCGCCCAGGACCTGTTTTCCAAAACCGCCCCGGTTGTTGTAATTCCATTTTTCCCACGGGCTGTCTTTCGGAAATCCATTGAACGCGTGCGTGCTCGTGCGCAGAGCGATGATGGGTACGCCGCGATTTAGCGCCTCCTCGAAATGGCCCGTGGTGTGATCGTCCCAATGGCGGAAGCGCAGCAACATCACGATGGCGTCCGCCGTGTCGAGCGCGTGGGGATTCGAGAGGCTGTCGCCCGCGTTGGGATTGATGACGCCGTTCGTATCAACGGAAAAGAGCACCGTGCATTTGAAGCCGTGACGCTGGGAAAGAATTTTTGCGAGCATCGGCAGCGCTTCCTCGGAGCGATACTCCTCGTCGCCGGCGAGGAAGACGATGTGCTTGCCTTTGCCCGGGCCGGACTTGCCTTCGTACTCCACCCAATCTCTCGCGAACGGAGCGGCCAGCGAGAGCACGGTGACGATGATGGCAGCGAAAAGTTTCTTCATAAGAGTCTTTGGTTCGCGGCGAGTCATAGCGAACCAAAGGAGAATTGGGAAGGACGCTTCTTTGTGGCAGCGGACATCCTGCGTGCCAGTGAGGGTGAGCTTCCACCGGGCTGGACGCCACAGTTCACTGGCAGGCAGGATGCCTGCCGCCACACTCGCACTCCACGCTCGCCTTTCACAATTCGTGCGATTAGAACGCGACCAACGAACCAAGGCTTGTTCATGAAAACCATTCGAAACATCAGCGGCGCTCTCGCTCTATTCGCTTTCACCTTTCTCACCGGTTGCGGTGGCGAGATCAAAAGACTCCAGGCTGAGAATGAAGCGTTGCGGGCGGAAGTCGCTGAATTGAAAGCACGCGCCGAGGCCGATGCGCAGGCCAATTCCGGTCGCGCCGCTGAGTTGAAACACCTTCAATCCGACGCGCAGGACGCAGCCCGTTTGCGTGGTGAAGTGACACAACTCCGCAGTTCCACGAAGGACGGCGAGCGATTGCGCGCTGAGAACCAGCAGTTGAAAACAGAGAACCAAAAGCTGCGCGGGACCGCCGCCGCGGCGGATACGCCGCCAGAGCCTGCGCCCGCGGCGACGCCCGACGTGTTCCCGCGCGAGTCGTGGACGTTCGCCGGCTATACCTCACCTGAAGCTGCGCTCGTCTCCGCCATCTGGTCGATGCAGCAGGGAAATCCCAAACAGTACTTCGAAAGCCTCACGCCTGAGGAACAGTTGCGCATGACCAAGACCTGGGAAGGAAAGTCGCCGGAGGAGATCGCCGCCAAGCATCAGAACGACACGGCGAAGATCACCGGCATGAGAGTGCTTAACCAACAGGTGATTTCCCCGGACGAAGTTCAGATGAATATTTTCATCGACGGCGTGGATCGCGCCGAAAAGGTTTCGTTAAAAAAGGTCGGCAACGACTGGAAATTCGGCGGCTACATTCGCGAGCCGAAGCCGTAACGTGCTGCCGGTTTGCAACCGGCAGAAAAGGCAACGAACGCCGATCCACGTCGAAATGATTATTGCTCTGAGTTGGCGGGGGCTGCCGGTTGCAAACCGGCAGCACGTTACCACCGCGTCGCTTTCAGGAAGGCCAACAAGTCCGCGAGTTCTTCTTTCGTCAGTTGATCGGCGAGACCGGACGGCATGACCGACACAGTTCCCGGCCTCATGTCACTGATGTCGTTCCGGGCGAGGCGTTGCTCGGCGTTTGGCCCGGAACGACATCAGTGACATGAGGCAGAATCCTTGCGCAGCACGCCGCTGATTTCTTCGCCGTCTTTCATCGCCACAATCATCGGCTCGTAACTACGCACGAAGCTCGCGCTTGGATAAACAATGGCTTCGAGCAAATCGCGTTCGTTCCGCACGGTCCCGATCTTCGTGAGGTCCGGACCGATGTTGCCGCCGAGATAACCAATCGCATGACACGCCGAGCACGCCGCCTTGGGACTGTTGAAGATCGCTTGCCCGCGCCGGATGTCGCCGCCCTTCGCCGACGCCAGCATCTCATCGATGTGTTTCTTCTGCTGCGCCGCGTCGAGATTGAGCGAGGCGAGCAACACATCTGCCTTCTGCTGCACGGCGGCGGGGAAGTTTGTCAGGTGCGGCTTCACCGTCTCGGCCCGCAACGAGGCAATCGACTTTCCATTCTCCAGCGCATGGACTAACGCAAACCCGACATTCTCATTCGTCGCGCGAGTGAACGCGCCGAGCAATTTCGGCAATTCAATCGGTCCCGCGTCTTTCACGGATTCAACCAGCGAAAGCAGTTGCGATTCACTCAGCCTCGCTTTCGCCAAAACACTCGCGGCGGCGCTGCGTTCGGCGACGGAGTTGGCGGGCGAAAGTCCCGCGCGCAAAAAGTCGAAGGTGCTGGCGTCGGATGCAACGGCACTGCCGGGCAACGCGGCGAGGGCGTTGAGTCGCAACTCCTTCGCGTGCACCGCGTCGCGGGCGAAGGCCAACAACGCGGCGTTCAGTTCCGCGGCGTTGTTCTTCGCGCTGGTGAACGCGTTCGCGGCAGAAATCGCCCGCCGCTGATTCGCCGCGCCCCACTTCGATTGCAGACCAGCGCGCACCGCTTCACTCCACGAGGCAGGAATCTCTTTCAGCCGGCTGCGCGCCATCGCGCTCAAGGCCGTGGCTTGCGAGGCGGGTTGACCAGCCATCTCGGCGATCCGCTGTTGAACCTCCAACTGCCCAGCGCTGCGCGCGAGAATATCCGCGAACTGTGGGCGTTCACTCACGGAACTGATCGGCTTGAACCAATCCTGAATCCAACGCGCCATTTCGCCACCCAAGTCAGGATTATGGCCAATTACCCACAGCGCGGTTTCTTTGAGCAGTGAATTCGTCGAGGCCAGCAATGGAACAACTTCCTCTGGCCCCAAATTGCCGTCGGGCATTTGGTCGAGGGCGATGAGCGCTGCACGATGCATATTCTTCCAAGCCAGATCGATCTCTTGTTCGGACATTGGGGGAACCAAGCCGCTATCTGGTTTCCGCTTTGAGGGATCTGACACTTTGCTGAGGACAGATCGAACCGACTGCGCGTTCCCAATCTCAATGAGAGCGAATATGAATGAATGGTCCAGCACGCGAGCGGCAGTATCGTCCGGTACGTACGATTTCATGCACGCGAATAGCTGGGCAATGGCACGTCGATCACCAAGCCGCCCTAAGGCTGATGCTGACTCGCGCTGCGCTGCCGGAGACCCGACATCGATCAGCCACATCAAATTCGCCAACGCTTCTGGATCGCGGTGCAGAGCCACTGAATTGAGCGCGGCCTGTTGGACGCTTGCGTCTGAGTCATTGAGTGCCAAGCGAACTGCGCCTCTTGCTGTTTGGTGCGTGATTCGAGTCAAACTCCAGACCGCGTTTCGCCGCGCGTCGATAGAGCGAGCATTCTGAATGACCTCTGCAAGGGCAGCGATGGCGTTTGTTCCGAGCACAGCCAGTTCAGCAACAGCCTGTTTCCGTACAACCGGGCGTGAGTCGTCGAGCAAAGCAGTGAGTGTCTTTGCAGTCGATTCATTCCACGTCAGCTTTAGCCCGCGCGGATCAGCAATTCTCGGCGCTCCTTTGCGACGGATTCGATAAATCCCGCCTAGCACATCCGGCTTTTCGAGTTGTGAGGTCGGGCAACAGAGCTTGTACCAGCCGCCGGTATCCACGACGACGAGCGAGCCGTCGGCATCTTCGAGAACGTCGGTGGGATGAAAGTCCGTGTTGTCGCTGACGAGAAAATCGGAGTCGTGGGTTTTGTAAGTCGCGCCGCTCGGCTCCATCACGCAGCGGACGATCTTGTGGAGATTGAAGCAGGCGACGAAGAGGTTGTTCTGAAATTCCTTCCCGAAGACTTCGGACTCGTAGCGCATCAAGCCCGCGGGCGCGGCTGGCCCGAGATGCGTCATGATAGGCATCAGGTCGCCCGTGCGCGGATGGCCTTCGAGCACGTCGTTCACCTTTCCATAAACGCCGCCGTAAATCGCGTGGATGAGTCCGTCGCGTTTGCCGCCTTCGGGGTTTTGAAAAAATGTGCCGGACAAAATGTGCTCGCCTTCGGGCGTGAAAGCCAGCCCCACGGGATTGTCCATGCCACCGGTCATCACTGGCTCGACGCCGGTGCCGTCAGGACGCGCGCGAAAAATGTGCGAGGCGCGCGTGGTAAATTCTTTTCCATTCGGCAGCGTGTAGGTCTGTTTTGCGAACGCGCCTTTGCACCAGTAAATCCAACCGTCCGGTCCGGCGTAAGGGCCGTGCAGATCATTGGCGCAACCGGTAAGTGTCTTGCCTTTGAACCATTCCACGCGCACGTCCGCCACGCCGTCGCTGTTTGTGTCGGTGAGTTTCCAGATGCTCGGCGGCGCGGCGATGTAGAGCGAACCGTCGAGCCACATCGCGCCCTGCGGCAGCATCATCTTGTCCGCGAAGGTGATCGATTTGTCGAAGCGTCCATCGCCATCCGTGTCTTCGAGACGAACGACGCGATGAGGTTTCTCCGCGAGTTGCTTTTCGACTTTGTCGTTCGAGCCGGAGGAATCGGTGACGTAGAGGCGGCCTTGCTCATCGAAGTCCGCCTCGATGGGGCGTGGCACCAGATTCGTACCGGCCACCAGTTCGATTTCGAATCCATCGGGAAGCGTGAAGTTGTGCGCGCCGATTTTGAATTGTGCGGCCTGAAGTGCAACGCAGAGCGCGAGCGAAAGAAAGCAAATGAGTGGACGCATGGCTTTCGGTATTCAATCGCGCACGCGCACGCCCGCCAAGTGATTACTGCGGCCATTTCTCCAAGGCGCAAGCAGGTACGAGATCAAGTAATCGTTGGCTTCAAGTCGCGTTGCCGTAAACTCCGCACGTGGTTGAAGAACTTCCCAATCGTGAACTCCGTGCGCTCAAAGCCCGCGCGCAACTGCTCAAGCCGATGCTCAAGGTCGGCAAGGACGGCCTCAGTCCCGCTTTCCTCAAAGCCGTCGATGACGCGCTGACCCATCATCAACTTGTGAAGGTGAAATTCGACGATTTCAAAGAGCGGAAGAAAGAGCTGGGGCCGAAGCTCGCGGAAAGTGTGAAGGCAAATGTCATCACGCAGGTCGGGCACGTGATTGTTCTGTTTCGCCGGTCAGCCGGGAATTCTTCCAAGCAATAGCGCGGCAGTCATCCACACGCGGCGGTTCACAGAGCCTTACTCCGATCACGCCTTCAGACTGCTATTCCTTCGAGGCAGCAATGGCCTTCACCGCAGCTTCCTGCAACGAGTCGCGCATCGGTGAAGCGTCTGCGTTCGGCAGCTTCGCGCGCTGGATCATCAGGATCACGATCATGTCTTGTTTGGGATCGGCCCATGATTGCGTGCCGTAAGCGCCACCGTGGCCGAAGCTCCCGGGTGACATCATGCGCGTGATTCCCTTCGACTCTTTCACGACGGCGAATCCGTAGCCCCAACTCATGCCATCGACAAAACCGGTTTTGATGTCGCCGCTTTGCGTGCGCGTCATCTGCGCGACAGCTTCGCGGGAGAGAATTCTTTTTCCGCGCCACGTCCCTTCGTGGAGCATCATCTGATAAAAGCGCGCCATATCGTGCGCGGTGGAGAACAATCCTCCGGAGGGATACGCCGTGCGCGCGCGATGGCTCAGGCCGCCTTTGAGAAAGAAGATTTCAGTTTCCGCCAGCGCGCCGTTGGCACCGGGTTGATAGGATCTCGCCAAACGTTTGGCCTGGCTTGCGCGCGGCCAGAACGTGGTGTCATCCATGTCGAGCGGATCGAACACGCGCTTCTGTAGAAACCCTGCGAAAGACGTTCCTGAAACCACTTCGACGATTCGCCCGAGGGTGTTGATGCCGCTGTTGCAGTATTCCCATTTCGATCCCGGTGGGAATTTCAGCGGCTGTTGCGCGTAAGCCATTACGAGTTCCGCGAGCGAAGCGTTGGGGCGCGGCGAAGGCACATCGCTCAATCCCGAAGTGTGCGTGAGCAAATCGCGAATGAGAATCGCGCGCGGCGCCCGCACCAGCGTCATGTTCGTGGCGGACCTGGTGGCGATCATCCATTGGTTCGTGAACTCCGGGAGATACTTCTGCACCGGGTCGTCCACGGAGAGTTTGCCTTCGTCCTGCAACATCAACACGGCAGCGGCCGACATGGGCTTGGTCATAGACGCGATCCAAAACAAATCGTCGGTGCGCATCTTGCGATGAATGGCGAGATCGGATTCGCCCACGGCATCGAGCGTCACGATTTCATTACGCCGCGCCACGAGTGTGACCGCGCCGGAGATTTGATTGCTCTCGACGAACTGCGTCATGCGCCGGGGAATTTCCGCCAGCTTCGCGGCATCCACGACGGCTTGATGCGAGGACGACGCGGCGAAGCAATCCGTGATGACGGCGAGCCAGAGCGCGAGGGTGATGCGAACGAGGAATTTCATGCGCGTGATCTAGCGGAACCAGGGACGGGAGTCCATCACGGCGATTCAGGAGCAAGACTCTGCGGGCGCGATCGCCCGGGTAGCTTCATCGAAGAGGAACAGCCGGAGTCGAAGCGTCGGTGACGCTGGTGCGAGCGGGGTCTTCGTTCTTCGAAGGATATTTCTTCACGAGAAACTCGACCAGCGATTCGATTTGGTTGGTGTCCAGAATGCCGCCGGCAGATTGGGCGAAGGCTGGCATCAACGTTCCCTCCTTGCCTTGCGCGATCCACGTTCGCCAGTACTCCGCGGTAGTGGATTGCTTCAACGCCGCGAGGTCCGGGACCATTTCGGCGCGGTGCGTGGAGATGTGGCAGATGGCGCACGCTTTCGTGAAGAGCGCTTCTCCCGTGCGCCCCACCGTCGGCAGAGCGTGGCACGCGGCGCAACTGCCGCCGAAGACGGCCTGCCGATCCTTCTGCGCCGCCATCATGTCGCGCTGACGGGCGGACACGTTGAACGGCGCGGGACTCAATGGAATATCAGCGTTCACCGTGAGCACTTGCCCGCCGTGAGAAGTGCCGACATAAATCTCCTTGGTCACGCGACCATGCCGCCCCATCAAGTTCATCTTCACGTCGAGCGGGCCACTTTGCCCCGGCTGCAAGATCCACGGGCGCGACGGCAATTTGGCGACGGTGCAATCACAAGACGACTCGGTGTGAATGATCGAAGCTTCGGCTGCGGAAGTGTTCGTGACCCAAAACGTAAAGGAGACATTGCGGTTCATCTCGGGCGTCTTCGCGAATTTTTCCATCGCGTCCCAGACGAACGGGTTGGTGGAGATTACGGAAACGGAGACATCGGTCGCAGCATTCGCGGGTGGAACCTGCGCTTGAGTAATCAATGCCATGATGAACCACGCGGTAGCGAAGAAAGCGAGTAACGCAGCCGTCCTCGGCTGCGGGTTCCAGCGGCGTCTCGCCGCCGGAACCAACGACGAGCGGGACGCTCGCCGAACTCGCAGGCGCGACGCCCGCGCTACATCGTTGGCAGGAACTTGGAACAAACAAAAAACAATCGTTCGCATCGTCGTTAAATAATTTCGTAGTCGGCCATCATGCCGAGGTCTTCGTGTTCGAGATTGTGGCAGTGAAAAAGGTAGCGCCCCTTGTAGCCCACAAAGTGCGCGGCCACGAGGATCTCCCCGCCGGGCGGCGCCACGAGCGTGTCTTTCCAGCCATGCGCCGACGGGTCTTGCGGCTGCCCGTTGATCTCAATCACTTGAAATTGAATCAGATGAATATGGACCGGGTGATGATGATTGGTCGGATTGATGAATCGCCAGCGCTCGACCGTGCCGTGCGGAACCTGCGCCAGCGGCGGGTTGTTCATCCCAAAGGTTTGGCCGTTGATGACCCAGATGGACGAGCCGCCCGGCCCGATTTGTCGATCGAGCGTGAACTGCCGCGTCACGGTCGGCGCGTCGAACAGAAAATCTTCCCACGATGACAAACAGTCCGGCACATCCGAGTCATCGACTTCCGCGCGGTCCACGTCGAAGCGCATGACGGTCGCCGTGCTGCCGGTGCAGGCTTGGCAATTCCGCAACACGACTTGCGAGCCGACCGGGTACGCGCCGAAGTCGATCACCACATCCGCGCGCTCGGACGGCGCCAGTTGGATCACTTTGTTGTAAGCGGGCTTCGGCAAAAGTCCGCCATCAGTGCCGATCTGGATGAGCGGTTCGTCCGAGCTGAGTTGCAACTCATAGATGCGCGCGTTTGATCCGTTCACGATGCGGAAGCGATACTTGCGCGCGGCAACTTTGAAGTACGGCTGCACGACGCCGTTCACGAGGATGCTGTCGCCAAACACGCCCATCTCTTGCGCCATCGTATCGAGTTCGTAATGGAAGGAGCCGTCCGCGTTGAAAATTCTATCCTGAATCAAGAGCGGGATGTCGTAATCGCCTTGCGGAAGATTCAGAACTTGTTCGGCGGGATCATTGATCACGTAAGCGCCAGCGAGGCCGTAGTAAACGTGCATGCCCGTCATACCGTGCGAATGGTCGTGATAAAAGAGCGTCGTGCCGCGCTGATGATTCGGATAGTGGTAGTCGCGAAACCCGCCGACGGAAATTGCTTCACGCGGATGCCCGTCATCGAGCGGCGCCACGTGAGCGCCGTGCAAATGCACCGCTGGCAGCGCACTGGGCATTCCATCGTGCCCGAGATGATCCGGCATGTGGTTGATCTGGCGAACGACGACAGGATTTCCTTTCACCGCGCGAATCGTTGGTCCGGGAAATAGACCATTGAACCCCCAGACAACCGTCGTCGGCAGATCGCGGTGCAGCTTCGACAATCCAGCCTTCATCGTCAGTGTGTAGAAATGCGTTTTGCCGCGCACGATGGGCGTCAACACGGGCGGGATGCGAAGCGGGCTGACGAACGGAGCGAGGACTGGACTGGATTTCGCAACGGCTGCCCGCGCTGATTTCAAAAATGTTAGCGGCGCGCAAATCGGATCGCCGGGCTTGCTCACCAGTTGCGCGAAGGCGCGCGGCGCGGACGCGAGGGCCGCGATGCCCAAGACGCTCCTACGAATCATTTGGCGGCGAGTGATCATGGAAGTCATCACGGCGCGCGGGGGAAGAGTCGGGTGGACGGCACCACTTCAATGGGAACGCTGGGGCTGGTCCAACGCAACGTGGCCATCGCTCCAGCGGCGTCCGCGATGTACTCGATGCGCAGAAGGGCCAGCTGCCCGCCGATGAGATTGATTCGGCCGCGTCGTGTTTGGGGAAAGGAGCAGCCAGCCCATTCATCGATGAGCAATTCGTTGTTCACCCAGACGCGCGCGCGGCCGCGAAATTGAAACTGAACATCGTAGCGCTCGGTGAATTGCGGCAGCAACGATCCTTCCCATCGCACCGCGAAGTCATCCGCCGTGATACGCCGATGCGGCCGCGCATGGCCCCAGTCGAAGTGGACGGTGGCGTTCGTCGTGATGGCGAGCGGCGCGGCAAAGTTTGTCGAGTTGTTGTAACTGGCTTTGAGGCCGATGCCGGTTTCGGTGACGGGCACGAGCGTGGTGAAAGTGCTCGCGACCGAATAATCGCTCCATTGCCCACGACCATCCTTGTAGCGGACCTGCCATGTGTAATTCGTTCCATAGCCCAGCGCGCCGTTCGGAAGAGTTCGATTCGTTTTGTTCGCCGTGTCCTCGCCGCTGTTGAAAACGATGACGTTGCCGGGAACCTGCCGCACAAGCCATTGGCTCGCGCCGTGAAAATCCTGCGGGTCGGAATCGGAGAACGCGTTCGCCCGCAGTTGCACCGTGAGTGGTTGGTTGCTCGCACCGTTCGCCGGGGAAAAATTCAGCGGCTTGTTCGGCGGATTATTCACCGTGCTCGCCGAGACGACGATGAATCCAGACATGCCCGCGCCGCCCGGCCCGCCGTGGTTGGCGCAATAGTAGGGATACGTCGCCTCGTCGGTGAACATGTAGGAAAACACTTCGCCGAAGGCCATCACGGCATCGAACAAGCCGTCATCGGAAGTCACGGTGTGATCCTGGCCGCCGTTTCCGTTCCACACCACAGTGTCGCCCACGTCGATGGCCAATTGGAACGGATCGAAGAACGAATCCTCAACCGCGACAAAGTGAGTCGCCGCCTGTGCGCGGACAAAAAGAAGCGTGAGACTGACGGCCATCAGGAGTCGCGTGATGCTTCGAATTGTTGTCCGTGGAAATCGCATCGCCGCTTACGATTTTTTGAGCCGATACAACCTCGTCTTTTCGACGAACAGATTCGTCACAACGTTTCGTCCACCGGCGAGTTGCGGCAGAGGCGAGGCGAGCGTCCACGTGGCCGGCGGCACATTGGTCGCGTACTCCAGCACGAAATCGGCGCTGTTGCTGGGCCACGAAAAAATCACCTGAGCGTTGTCGCGGGTCACTCGCAGCGCGGGAGCAACGGTCGAGAAAATCGTGGGCGCCGAGTAGCTGCTCCACGCGCCGAAACTATCCTGGTATCGTACCTGCCACGAGTAAGTCGTGCCGTGGTTCAACAGATCGCCGGGCAGGAAACGGTTGGTCTTGCTGTCGAAATTGTCGCCGTTGTCGAGAACTTCGCCGCTGTCATACGCCACTTGATTGTCCGCCACGCACCATACCAGCCACTGACTCGATTGATGTGTGTCTCCCAAATCGCCGTCGGCGAAAGGTCTGGCGCGCAGTTCCACTCGGATGGGCTGGTTTGTGGCGCCGGGCAGCGGAAATTCATTTGTAGATGTGGTGGGAATCTGGTTCGTAGGACCTCCGACGGCAGTGATCGTCGCGGACATACGTTCGCCACCCGGACCGCCGTAGTCGCGAGAGTAGTAGGGAAAAACTCCGGGTTCGTGAAACGTATATTTGAAATCGCGCAGCGCCGGAATCGCGGAACCCCAGAAGGCCAGTGAGTCAAAGACACCCGTGTCCGACGTCACGGCGTGTCCAAAACCATAGGCCGTCCAGACCACCGTGTCGCCCGTGTTCAGCGTCAGTTCGGGCGGATCGAAGAAATAGTCGAAGACACCGATCTCAATCGTGGCGGCGTGAACTGTGGCGCCGAGCAGCGCCGCCACCAAAAGCCACATCCAACTCCAGGGAACGAAGGCAGCAGCTTTCAAAATCGTATGGCGATTGAGTTTACGGACGTGGGATTTCACTGGGATACGACTCGATAGAAGCGGCCTTCGAATTGCGCTGCGTTGGTGTCGGTGAAGCGTTGCGCGCCGTCAAAATTGGTCCAGAGCGACAAGCGATTCCAGGCGAGAAGGTTCGTCGAGGACTGGAGTTCGTAGTTCATGCCTTTCAACCCGGTGACGGCGAACTTGAAGCCGGATGGGACGGCTGGCGACGAATCGACCAGGAGAATTTCGGGCGACAACGGCCTGATGGAAAAGCTCGCGTGCGCTTCGCAGATCAAGCCACTGGAGTTCATCGCGCTGACTGAGAGCAGATAGTCGCCGGCGGCCAGATTCGTGAGTGGCAGTTGGTAAGGCGGGAGAGTGGTTCCGGTTCGCGAAGCGCCGGCTCCGTCCAGCGCGTATTCCACACGGCTGATTCCGGCTGGGTCGCTGATCGATGCAAGCGCTGTGACATTGGTTTGTCCGGTTGGAGAAGCCACGACGAGTTCCGCCCCGTGCGCTGGTGAAGCAATTGAGACTGAAGGCGGTGACGCGGCGAGCAATTGCAACTGAACGTTCCCGCTCGCGGATGTGCCGCTCGCTGAGAACGCGCCATCCACGGCCAGGAAGTAGGTGGTGTCCTGAATCGCCGCGAAACTCGCCTGGCTCGATTTGTTGGTGGAGCCGGCGTCGTCATTCGCAGCGACGAGCGTCAGGCTGGCGACGTTCGATCCTGTGTAGATCGCGAGAACTGTATCGAAGCTGCTGCCCAGAGTTGTGGCGGTCACTGGCCCGCTGGCGTTCGCTTGCCAACGCCACCAGAGGGAACGGCCCGCTGCATTGCCCGCGTGATTCGGCTCATCAGTTTCGGCCGTCGCGTAGGTGTTCGTTCCAAGTACAATGACGCCTAAATCCACTTCACTGGCCTGAATCCAAAGATCATTCGCGGGTTGAAGGTATGTTGAAATGATGTCGAAGCTCACGTCCGCGGACACGCCGGGAGAACCCAACAAGTTTGCTGTCAGGAAATATTTGCCCGCGATCAGATTCGTGAACGTGATGGCGTAAGGCGCGCCAGAGATTCCCGGTGATTGCACGATACCTTGCCGTTCGAGAGTGAATTCGACATCGGGCGATTCACCAGCGCCCGAAACGATGGCAGTGACGGCAACGTTCGTTGTCGTCACGGAGGCTGGCAGTGTGATCTGTGAAGCTTCAGCAATTCCCGTCAGTGAAAGAGTCGCGCTGCAAATGTCGAGCGCGTGTGTCATCGCGCCCAGCAGCGCAAAGCAAAAAAATCCCGCCCGCCATTTCCCCCGGAAAACAGCACACAACATAAATGGGTTCAGCAAATTTCGTATCGCGGGGAATTAGCAGATGAACTGCCACGAGAGCGCGGCAGCGATGATTGACCTCAAGAACAGAAGACGCCGCCGTTGGCGATGCCCCACAACCCTCAACGATCACACGCGATCTTCGCCCCAATCGAAACGATTCAACCGATTGATGAAAATCTTCGCAGCGAAGAGTCGGACACTTCCCGTGCTCCAGAGGCAGCACCGTGGCCAGAAACGAACATGAGGGCAGCCGAACTCGGCGAGAGGTGTCCCCCCACATCCTTCCCAACAGAGGGAACCCATCGCCTGGAAGCGAACTCTGCCGAAAATCTCTCAGTGATCGCACCGCTTCTCAATTTTAGCGGATGCGCTGAGTCGGCTGAAAACTACGCGGCATCTGCCATTTGCGATTCCAGCACATTGCGAATCGTATTTAACAGCTGTGAAGTCGTGTAGGGCTTGCTGAGGCTTGCATTGACTCTCACCGTCGGGGAAATTTTGCCCCGCGCCGCCGAGCCGAGGCCGCTCACCGAAATAATCTTGACTGATGGATCGATCTTTTCCAGAGCTCGGATTGTCCCCGGCCCGTCCAACACTGGCATCATCATGTCGGTGAGCACCAACTGGATGTCGCCGAGATGTTTTTGGTAGAGACGGACCGCCTCGGCACCATCCGTGGCAATCATCACGCGATAATTGAAACCCTCCAACGTGAGGCGCGTAATCTCCAGCAACGGAGCTTCATCCTCCACAAGCAGAATTTGTTCGCCGTGTCCCATCGGTATGGGTGGCTGTTCCGATCCGGGCGCCAATTGCGCGATGCTGACTGCCGCCGGCAAATAGACGAAAAATGATGTTCCCTGGTCCGTTTCGCTCTGCACGTCCAGAAATCCTCCGTGATGTTTTACGATGCCCAGGACGGTGGAAAGGCCCAGCCCGGTTCCGCTGCCGAGTTCTTTCGTGGTGAAAAACGGCTCGAACAATTTCTCCATTATCGACGGCGGAATCCCATGCCCGGTGTCCGAGACAACGATGCGTACGTACTGGCCGGTAACGCTCTCGCGGTGCCAACGGGTGTCGAAGTCTTTCAGCACGACGCTTTCGGTTTCGATGCGGAGCTGCCCGCCATTGGGCATCGCATCCCGAGCGTTGACGCACAAATTCAAGAGGACTTGGTGCAGTTGGGTTGGATTGCCCCGGATAGGATGAAGCCCGCTGCCGATAGAGTTCTCGATACAAATCGAACGGGGGAATGTGTCCTTGGCCAATCGCGTCATGTCATTGATGACGTGTTTGAGGTCAAGTTGGGAGTGGTCTCCCGACACACCTCGCGCAAAGGAAAGAATCTGCTTCACCATGTCGGCACCGCGTTGCGCGCTGGTGCGAACGAGATCCAGCGTTTCACGATTATCTTCGTTCGTTTGCGACTCTTGCAAAAGGTCTACCCCCAGCATGATGGGCGACAGCATGTTGTTTAGATCGTGGGCGATGCCCCCCGCCAGCGCACCAATCGTTTCCATCCGTTGCGTGCGAAGAAACTGAGCTTCGATGTGTCGCTTCTCCGTCACATCAGTGTTGATGACGAGAATGGACTTGGGTTGGCCGTGATCGTCCCGAACGAACGTCCACCGGCTCTCTACAATGACGGCCTTGCCGTGTTTCGTTGTCTGGCGCAGCTCGCCCAGCCATTCGCCACACTCGATGGCCTGTTGCCTGGCTGCGATTAGTTGAGGCAAAGTTTCATCGGAGAATAAGTCGCTAACGTTCCTGCCCATGACCTCGGCAGCAGTCCACCCATAAACACGCTCGGCGCTTTGGTTCCAATAAACGATGCGATCTTGCAGGTCGCGGACGAAGATGGCGTCCTGTGCTTTATCGAGCAAGGTCGCCTGTTCGCGAACCCGTTCCTCGGCATCCTGGCGCTTGGCGCGTCCCTCCGCTTCAACCACCGCACGGCGGATGGCGGGCACCAATCGCGTCAGCCGTTGCTTCAAGACGTAGTCCGTCGCGCCGTTTTTCAGGCTATCCACCGCTTGTTCTTCACCCAGCGTTCCGGACAAGAGAATGAAAGGCACGTGCGGCTGTTTTGCGCGTGCATAGCCCAACGCCGCGAAGCCGTCGTAATGAGGAAGGCCGTAGTCGCTGAGAATAATGTGAAATCGATCTTGTTCGAGGGCCTTTTCGAATTCTTCCCGGTTCTTCACATGAGTCACATCGCAGCCCAGAGATTCAGCTTCCAACGTGGAATGGATCAGTTCTGCATCACGCGGACTGTCCTCCAAATGCAAAATGCGAAGCGGCGTGTTCATGATTCCCCGGGTTTACGACCCTTTGCCATTCGCCTGCCGAACACTGCCGATGGGCGCTTCATTGAGTACCGCCCAAAACAGCCCGAGTTGTTTGATTGCTCCGACCACCTGCTGAAAGTCGATCGGTTTCACGACATAGGCGTTGGCTCCCAACTGATAACTTTTTACCAGGTCCTGCTCCTCGCGCGAGGACGTGAGCATGACAATGGGAATCACTTTCATTTCGTCGTCCGTTTTGATCTGCCGGAGGACTTCCATGCCGTCCACCTTCGGCATTTTAAGATCGAGCAGCACTACGGCAGGATTTCCCTCCGGTCGCCCACCAAATTCTCCGCGCCGATAGAGATAATCCAGCGCCTGCGCACCATCACGCACCACCACGACGTCATTGGCCAGATTGTGTTCGTCCAGAGCTTCAAGCGCGAGTTCCACGTCCTTCGGATTGTCTTCAGCCAGCAAGATGCGTTTCAGTTTCATGCATTTGTCTCTTGTGATTTCGGTATGGAAAAATAGATGGTCGCGCCGCCGTCCACGACGCCTTCGGCCCATGTCCGGCCGCCATGACGTCCGATAATTCTCTGAACATTGGCGAGACCAATGCCCGTTCCTTCGAATTCTTCGGCCGCGTGCAAGCGTTGAAAGACCCCGAAAAGCTTATCGGCATATTTCATGTCAAACCCAACGCCGTTATCGCGCACGAAGAAGACATGTTCGCCGTTATCATTCGGCGGGCAGCCGATCTCAATCTCGGCGCGGGGTCGTGTCCGGCTGTATTTAAGGGCATTGGAAATCAGGTTGACCATCACCTGACGCATGAGTGCTGGATCGGCCTGCACTCGCGGCAAGGGCGCGATTTTCCAAAAGATCTCTCGACCGGCCATGTCTGGAGCCAGTTCTTTGATTGTGTCCTGAGCAAGCTGTTCTATATCGAGGGGCGTTGCCCGCATCTCAGCGCGCCCCATGCGCGAAAAAGAAAGGAGATCGTCGATGAGCGTGCCCATTTCCTTCGTGGATGCGGAAATCACGCTCACATACCGCTGACATTTTGCGTCCAAAAGCGCGCCCGCCTTCTTTTGCAGAAGTTCCAGGAATCCGCCGATGTGGCGCAGTGGAGCGCGCAAGTCATGCGATACGGAGTAGGAGAACGACTCCAGTTCCTTGTTCGCTTCCGCCAACGCGCGGGTGCGTTCCTGCACGCGGCGCTCGAGATTCGTGTTAAGAGAGCGGATTTCCTCTTCCGCCTGCTTGCGTTCCGTGACGTCGAGCAGTGAGCCAAGGATCGCCGCGTGTCCATTGTATTCCGAGCGAGTGCCAAAGACCTCGACATGGATCGTGGTGCTGTCCTTGCACACCATGCGCAGGTTGTAACGAATGTGTTGGACGGTTCCTTCGAGACGCCTGCGGATATTTTCCGCAACCAAGTGGCGGTCCTCTTCGAAGATAAAATCCATGAGGGGCCGAGAAGTCAGTTCGTCCACCGTGAACCCCGTAATTTCGGACATTTTGGGATTTACGTAGGCAAGCTTGCCATCCTGGATCGCGTAAATACCGACAAGGGATTGTTCCACCAACGCTCGGAATTTGCCTTCGGCGGCGCTGAGCGCCACCGTGCGTTCTTGCACTCGCTGCTCCAATTCGTCATGCGCTTTGGCCAATTCCGCCGTGCGCTCCTTGACCTTTTCTTCCAGCTTCGCATTGGTCTCGGCAATTTCATCGTGGGCGCGTTTGATCTCGGACTGACGCTGCTCCAAGGTCGCCGCCATCGTATCAAAGGCGCCGCCGAGCGTGCTTAGTTCGCTCACGCCTCCGATAAGATTCGTTCGTGCCGTCAAGTCACCACCGGCAATGCGGTTGGCCGCCGACACCAACGCGCTCACCGGTCGCAAAAAGAATCGGCGTGCGTATATCCAGGCCGCAACAAGCAGGAAGATTGTAAAGCCGGCCAAGACGATGCAGTTGCGGGCTAATTGTTGGTTGGCGTTTGCCAACGATGTTTCGAGGGGAATTCCAACACTGACAAAAAGACTTGGTAACTGACCTTCGGTGATGCACGTGATGGCGTGCAATTGGGAGATTCCATTAATCCCCGGCAACTCTGCGATGCCCTGTCTCTCTGCCAGTATCCGTTTGAAGAGCGGAGTGGCAGCGAGCGACTTTCCCACCCATTCTTCAGGATGAGGATGGCAGGCAAGGATGTTGCCGCTGCGATCAATCACCGTAATCGTCGCGTCGCTCGGCATCGGAACATGCGCGATGCTTTCGGACAACAGCGACAACTTCAACGCAGCGAACAGGACACGTTTGAGCTGCGAGTTTTCATCCAGCACTGGGTAGCCAAAGTTGAGGGATGATTGTCCGGTCAGCCGGCCTACCTGAAAGTCTCCAATGGCGAAGGCTTTTGTTTGCACGACTCGCTGAAAGTAGGCGCGGTCTGCGAGCGATATCACCTTGTCTGCGGGCGTTGCGCTGCAAAACACGGTTCCATCGCGTTCGATCAGGCCAAAGGTGAGATAGTCCGGCGAGAGCTTCTTCAAGTTAACCAGATGCACCTCAGAGAAGGCGGCATTTGTTGTCAGCGTGAGGAACGAAAACTCCGTGAGAGTAGCCAGTAATTGCCGCGCGTTTCGGATGAATTGTTCCTGCTGGGCGGCGGCCAGCCGTGAAATGGCTACCGCACTTTCCTGAACCCGCTTCTTTTCGATTCGGCGCTGTTGGAAATTGCTGTAGAGCACCAGACAAAACGCTGGAATGACGAGCAGAAGAACGAGCACGAGCAGTTTCGTCCGAAATTGTCCAATAATCCCCGTTCGGCATTTTCCCGCGGGACAGCCGGATGGACCATTGAAATCTCGAATAAGAGGAACCATGCCTGTCGAAGCCCATCGGCATTTTGCAGCCCTTCTGAAATGAGATCGCCACCACGCATTGCGGTTTTTGCGCGACAATTTCGAGAATCACTCGCAATCTACCACCCACGAGCGTTATGGATGGCTTTGTATCCCGTCCGACAATTTGTCCCGAATTCCTTGTCCGATGTCCAAAACTCGCGTCGAAATGCGAGCGGCCCCATAAGCGGGGCTTTTTCGAAAACGCTGCGTTGCTCGTCAGATTACCGCCAAAGGCGTCACGCTTCGCGACGGTGCATTGGATGGCGATTCTGTTTCCCGGTGCGTTGCAGGTTCAGCTGTGCGTTGCGGATGCAAGGGCATTGCAACGGTTTTGCTGCCGCGTTTCCGCGAACGGTCTGCGGCGGCTAAAGTCTGCGCAAGTGCGCTGTCTGACGGTATGACGCTCTCGCTGATGGCACGTTTGATGTCCGTGCGGGAAATCGTTTTGCGGTTTTCCTTCAGGGCCATGAATCGCGAGCGACGCACGACCGCTTCTATCCCGGCCAAGTATTTCGAGGAACTTTCCGCATAATCCTTCAGCAGCCCGATCGATTTATCATCCGCTTCTGGCGCAAGGAATCGGGCAACCATCTCAAGGTCATCAGGCGTGAGACTGTCAGGAAGCTTTTCGTAATGGCCGATGCGCCCGACCAATTGGTCGGAGCGCCAGCGGACTGATTCCTCGACGGCGCGTTGGTTTTGTGTGAACTGCGGCGTCGTGACAAGGGCGACGGGAACACCGTGATTGATCAAGGCCGTCATCAGCCAATTGATGCGCTCAGGCATGGCCCGGCGAATGTCGCGTTGCGGGAAAAGGTAGTGGGCTTCGTCAAATACCAGCATCAGATCGCCGCCTTGCACGACATCCTCAACGCGTGCGCGTAACTCTTGGGCCTTCCGATGGTTCAAATTGACACTGACTCCCAGCGCCGTTGCGACGGCGCGGAAGAATGTCATCGTTGCTGGAAGGCACTTGAACATACCGCGCACGACCGGGATTCATCTCGCACCAGGTCTTTGCCGAAACGGTCTTGCCCATGCGCTCTAGGCCGTCAATGACAACCAGGCAGCGCGCACTCAGAGCGTAATCGAGGGCTTCAGAAACCTTGAAACCCAGCGAAGTTGTAACGGTGCTGGTTGCGACTTGATCCGCGTAATCGATCGCGAATTCCAGAATCGTGTCGAACAGGTCCGGGAAGTACCACGGTCCAGACGAGGGACGCGCTTGTGGGTTAAGACAGATTTCGCGGAGATGATTTGCAAGCTCGTCGCGTGCGATGCTGGCGCATCGAGCAACAAAGGCGCTTGCTGGATGGGAAGTGGGCCGACCTGCCGCCAGAACTTCTGCTTTGGCTTCATCCTCAGCACTGTTATGCCCCATCAAGTGCATGGAATCGAATTCGCCTCGCAAAAGGAAATCATCGTCCACGTTGCCTAGTGGTATTTCGGCGCGCACTTCGCGCACTTGTGCGGCGCTGTAGATTTGCCCGGGTTTTGCGCCAAGGCGTTGCATGGCAGCCGTCGCGATCCGTTCAGGATACCTCGCCAGTAAGGTGCTGGCGACACGCTCCAAACCACCTTCGCGATGCGAGAGCAGTTGCAGGAACCAAATCGCCTCGCGTTGCTTTGGATCGTCGATTAGTCCGCATCGCTTCGCAACAAGGGTTGCCATCAGGCCGCGTTCAAATTCCGCACTGGAGCAATATCTTTCCTGCCGAAAGGTGCTGCCGGGTTGTGCTGTGCGTGTGCTACTCATTGACGGTCCCTTTCTTTGCATCGCGAACGATTGCCGAGAACACGCTGACAAGCTTAGTCAGTTCTTCGGCGTTAAATTCATTGACCTTCTTGATGTAACCGAGAGCGCGGCGTGTGAGTGCGTGCCGCTGAGTGCCCGGCTTCCCCGTCTCGACTCGCTTCCATAAAGCCCAGTATTGCGCGCGGAGTTGCGGCAGGTTCACTGACGCAGGCGGGGTTTTAAGCACGTAGATTTTGCCCTTGGATGCACCAGCGGCCGGGGCTGCCGCTGTGGCCATTTCCTCGCCATCATCTTCTGACAATCCTTTGTGCAGCCGTTCCATCGCCGGCGCCGCTTCAGGCCGTTGCAACGCCGCTTGTGATGGCGTCAGATTCAGGGCGCGGGCGGCGCGGTGAGTGCGATCGAATCGTCCACGCGTTTCGCGGGCCTTCGTTTCGGCCTTCTCTGTCTCTTGATTGAACGCTCGCCCAAGCTCGGCAGTTTCTGGAGCGACGAAGTTCTGGCGGAACTTGGGCGCGAACTTTGCCTTGAGAGTGCAATAGTGCGTTTTGGCGTGTGCGAGGTGCGCGGCGATTTTCGAGTGTGCGCTGGCCATCTGTTCGGGGGTCGCATCCATAGCGGGAAGGCTCTGCAACCGTTCCACGGCGAACGGGTTTTCTCTGTTCAGGTCCGTGACGCAAAGCACGTCGGGCAACTCAGGATTGAACCACGCGATCACGTCCTCTCCGACAAGCTGCCCCGTGCGTTCGTTGACGTAGGTGTACGTCTGCTTTCCGATTTTGAAATTAATCCCGGTGCGCTTCACGCTGAGTTTCCGCTGATGGTGAGCGAGCAAATAACGACACGCCGCATCGAATCGAATAGGCGGATCGTTTGGGTTTTGAAATTCTTCGAATGCGTCATCTGGCGAGCGACCCTCCGTCATCTTTCCCCGTTGCGGCGCAGCGTTGTATTGCTCGCAAATCTCGCGCAGGCGCAGTTGCCACTCTTCAAACGAGTAAAAGAATTCCGTTGGATGCTCCTTCCCGCCCTTCACCAGCAGGATTTGCTTTTGCACGCGCTCAAACTTTTCGTGCCGCTCATCGCACCCGATGTATCCGCGCTCGCCTTCCATCCGGTCTTGGAGTAATCCCAGCACGTGTTCAATAGGTTTCGCGCGCGGCAACTTGGCGTGGCGAAACTCAAGGCCAAGATCGCGCATCCCGCGCTCAGTGTCGTTCCAGGTATGGTTGGAGTTCTCGCCAACAATCAGCTTCGAATTCCGCCAAATGCCATTCTCGAAATACCATCCGCGGCGCGGCAGTCCATGTTCGTCACAGGTTCTCGTCATCAGCGTCTTGATTGCTGGCGAGTGGTAATTCGGCTTCGGTAAAAGAGCGAATTCGAGAACACGTTTTGACCGCAAATCAATCATGGGCAGGAATTGCCCGCGCATCAGAGCAAACCAGCCTTGGCCGTCAGGAACGTAGAAGTAAACCGGTAGCGTGCAATCGTCTGACTGGTACCAGTCGCCCGCGTGAACGCCGCTCCAGTCGCGATCAATGTGTGGGCCGTTCAATTTCGTTTGGCGTGGCCCGTGGTGAATATCGTTCAACCGCTCAATCTCAGGCAGGACGGCGGCACGCACGGCGCGCGGAATATCAGGCGATGCAACGCGCCGTTGGTAGTACTGCAGCAAGTCGTGATTCAACTCGCGCTTTTCGGAAAGCGCCTTCCACGCCTGGCTAACACGTCCGCCATGAAAGAGCGTAGCGTGTCCGACCAACTTGTCTGCATCTTCAGCAGACATAACCGGTGCGCGGAAGCGACCGGAGTTCGTTGAACGACGATCGGCAACGGCGCTTGGCTTGCGACCATCAGCAACCCATCGGGAATGTTTGCGATTGAACTGCCGCTTCAACGCCGAGGCCGTGTCAGACAGCACGGGCGCGGCAGTGAACAGGAACGCGAGCAAGCTGCCTTTCACGTCGCGCTTTTTCTTCTCTTCCAGGCCGCGCTCGTATTGCTCAAACACCAAAGTCCAGAACAGGCTCAATTCGTCTGATGTTGGCTTCAGCGGGTTCGCGAAGGATGAAAGCACTTCGGACAGTTCAGTCCATTGCGCGGCGTTGGCGAGGGCTTGCAAAGTGGGCGGTGAACGTCGGACAACTTCGTCCAAATAAATTTCCAGTCGTGACCAGTTCTCCAAGCCGCCGTCACGCTCGCACGTGCGCGCGAGCAAGCGACGCCAATGGCGCGCGGAGACGGCGAAACCAAACTCGCGCCGATAATCTTCCAGACCCATTGCTACTAATTCTCCAGGCGTGACCGAAAGGTCATCCATGCGGGCAAGCGGGCGGGCCAAGGCGCGTTGGAGCTTCACGGCACGCGTGCGCGTTTCTTCGGACACTTCAGCGAGCGTGACGGGCGGTTGCCACACGGTCACGGGATGGCGCAGCAATGCCTCTGCATCGCGGCAGAAATGGCGTTGCGCGGCAGTTTCAAGCCGGATGCGCAATCGATCGGGAAGTACGGCCAAAGGCCATTGGCCCGCTCTTCCGTCCTGCCCCGCGCTGAAATCAGACGGAGTGACATTGGCGAGCGCCAAGAGCACGGCACGTTTGGACAGTCCGCTTGCGCTCGCGATTTGACTCGCGGTGAAGAGTGCAACGGGGGCGCTCGCGTTCATGGGGAAAGGGCGGGCAAACTCGACTCGGCTCCGTCCTTGTTGAAGGGATCGGATTTAATTGCCCCCGCTAACCAAGCCGGTCTGCCCATAAATGGGCGTGAAAAAGCGGCTGCAACACGTTGGAAAACGTCCGGGCAAAATGACAAACCCGCCCGGAAATCCGCACCGGGAACCAACATTGTTGCAGCCGCTCGTAAGTTCATCGCGAGCGCCTTATGCGTCGGCCAACTTCAATGCGGCGAGCGCATCGTCAGCCATGCGGCCGATGACCAGGCGTTCCAATGCGCGGATCGCGATTTCGTCCGATTCGAAGTACACGTCGGCAGAGGTATCGATCGCCAGACCCGAGCGGATGCCGAGCGCCTGATATTCCATCGCGCCGAAGATGATCGGAATCGCGCCCGCGTTCGCGGCTGTGTCGTACACCGGCAACACGTCAACCCAGCGCAACGGGAAGCCGTCCAACGTCGCGCCGTTCGCGCCGTTCGGAACATAGACCTGACCGTTCGTGTTGTTGTTAAACGAGACGAGGCGATTTTCCCAAGTCAGGTTCAGGTAGTAGGCGGACATGCCAAGCGCGGCCGTTGAAACCTGCCGACGCAATGCGCGGAAGTCGGCGAGCGTTGCGTCAGACGGCGCAGTCTTGCCTGCGCTCAGTAAAACACTTTTGCCCAGCGTGATCGATGCTTTGCCAACGCCAGACATGAGCTTGTAAGTCGCCGTGCCATCCGCCGTGAAGAGGACCGTGTCTTCCCAGCGCGCCATCTCGCGGGCGATGTAGCGGGCAATGAATTGCCCAAGGGCCACTATGCTGTCGGCATCAATCTCGGAAGGAATGCGAACGATGCCGCCCGCCTTTTCCGGATTCATTGTTACCCATTCAAACTGTGGCGACTTCCCATCGAGCGGTGCGCTCTGCGTGATGAAGCCAAAGGCGGGCGAGGTCTTGAGGCGTGGCAACTTGTTCGATGAACCGGAGAGCGGTACGACCATCGCATAGTTTCGAAGCAACCTTTCAGGATCGCTTCGCGATCCGATTTGAGATGCGTGAGTTTGCCGTGTTTCTCCGCGCCGACGATGGCGACGGAAGCCAGAAACCGGGCGCAACCATCGCTCACGAATTGACCGCGGGCGATGTTCGGACGGAAAGCACCCGCGCTCAGCGTTGCGCGGCGCAGCGAGCCCAATTCCTTCTGCAAAGCCTCGTGTTCTTTCGCCAGTTGATCGAGACGTTCGTTGGCGCGCGTTTGCTTCGTGGCAGTGCCTTCGATGCCCTGCCGAATTTCAGAAAGCGCCTCCTGCACTTCACTGGGAACCATGATTGTCCCTTGCGCCATGAGTGCATCCCCGCCGACCGTGGCACCGAGCGCGCTGACGTGAGGGAGCCAATCCGTGAAAGCGTAAAGGCCGAGAGTGATTAACAGCGCGGCGGCGAGCCACGCTCCGATTTTGAAAACTTTTTTATTCATTCCGTTATTTTGCGTTGTGCGCTTCTGAGTGCGGCGCGGGTTTTTGTCAGGTTTGATGCCTTCGGATTTGCGCGCCATCGGTTCCCGCGCCTGGCGCGCCTGCATCGGATCGGGAACCTGCATTGATCGTGTGCATCGAAATTGTTTTTTAGCTCGGGGCGAGTTGCAGCGCGGACAACGCGCTATCATCCATCAACCCCACGGCGAAGCGTTCCAAGGCGCGCACGGCGATCTCATCCGTGGCGAAATAGACATCGCGAGAAATTTGAAGTGTGAAGTCCTGGCGCGTGGCGAGGTACTGGAAACTCGCATCGCCAAAGACCGCTTGGATCTGCGCGGGCGAGGGTTCTTCCGTGTAAGCGGGCAACACCGGGATGAAGCGCACCGGGTAGCCATCGAGTTCAGGACCGCCGCTTGCGCCCCTGGCCACGTACACCGGATCGGCAAGGCGTACGGGCTGGCCTTTGGAATGCGCCAGCGTCGTGACGTTGGACGGCGTGTTGAACTTCACCAACAGCGTTTCAAAGGTCGGGTGGAAAAAGTAAGCCGCGTTTTTCAAGGCCGCGCTGCAAACCTTGCCACGCATCGCGCGCAAGTCGGCCAGCGTGATGTCGCTCGGGGCAGTCTTGGTCGCGCCCAGGCCAATTTTCTTCCCGAGGTCAACGGCTGCTTTGCCGCAACCCTTCATGCTCTTGTAGGTCGCCGTGCCGTCTGCGGCGAAGAAAACCGTGTCCTGCCACTTGGCCATTTCGCGCACGCAATAATCGGCGATGAACTGGCCGAGTTCGACGATGCTGTCGGCGTCAATCTCGGAAGGAATGCGGATGATGCCGCCCGCTTTCTCAGGATCGAACTGAACGAATTCCAGCGTGGGCTTCTTCTCACCGATTGCCGCCGACATATCGACGAAGCCGAAGTGCGGAGAACTGCCCAGGCGCGGCAATTTGGTAATGCCCCCCGACTGCGTAAACCGTGCCGTACTTGCGGGCCGTCCCGTAGGTTTCGACCAAAGCGATCAACTCGGCTGAAAATTCAGTCGGCAGCGGAATGTCCGCGCTCGTGAGCGCCGACCGTTGCGCAGCATCCGGGAAGCTGGCCAGCGAGTAGCGGCACACGCCGACAATGTTCCTGCGTTTCTCTTCGCCCAGGTGATCGAGGCGTCCAAGATTATTGGCACCAAGGATCGTGACGGCGCCGATGAAGCGCGCGAGCCGTTCGCTGACCATCGAACGGCTGGGATGGGTAAATTGAGGACTGACGTTCAGCGTCTGCTTGCGCAGGCGGCTCGCGGTGCGCTGTGAATCGGCCAGAAGGTTTTCGAATTCATCGGTGCGATTTTCCAGGGAGAGCAATCCGTCGCCATTGCGGACAATGCCGCTTTTGATGGCGCTCAGCGCTTCGGTGATTTCGCGGGGAACTGCAATTTGAGAGGGCATAAATGTTAAGTGGTTTGCGCGGGTTCAACCGCGCTGAGTGTTGAGTGTTCAGGGCAACCACTGCGCGCCATCGGTTCCCGCGCCTGGCGCGCCTGCATCGGATCGGGAACCTGCATCGTGGCAAAAATCGAGTTTCCCGTTTTCATCAT
>Ga0193753_10000318_pt1 | contig 47591 bp, 44 predicted proteins | sample H1c2metaG_FD_144925 | JGI IMG/M metagenome (GOLD analysis project Ga0193753, IMG submission 144925) | Soil microbial communities from a riparian zone of the East river system, Colorado, United States - H1c2 | ecosystem: Environmental > Terrestrial > Soil > Riparian zone | place: USA: East...
TCGCGGCCCCAGCCCTCGTAGTCGTCGTCGAAGCCATTGACCTTGTCCAGGTCGCTGCGCCACACGCCCATGTTGCAGCTCATCACCTGGCCGCCTTCGGCCGTCAGCGCCTTGCGTCGTGCCAGCCAGGGCAGGCGCAACGCATGCTTGGCCTTGAAATGCCCGGGCATCAGCGGCGAGAAGCGCGGCGCGCCGCCGGCCAGCAGCCGCTGCGATTCCCCGGCCGCCGCGTTCAAGCGGCCACCCTGCAAGAAGATGCCGGGACGGATCAGCGCCAGATGGTCGGCGACGAACTTCGGATGCAGGACCATGTCGCCATCGGTGAAGATCACGTACTCGCCCGAGCTCGCGGCGATGCCCAGATTGCGCACGCGCGCGGCGCGGAAGCCGGCGTCTTCCTGCCAGACATGCTTCAGCGGCAACGGGAAATCCTGCGCCATGCGCCGTACCAGCTCGGCGGTGTCCTCGCGCGAACCATCGTCGGCCACGATGACCTCGTCCGGCAGCGTCCGCTGCGCGGCGATGCTGCGCAGGCACAGGGCCAGCGCCTCTTTCCAGTTATAGGTAGAAACGATCAGGGTGACGGTAGCCACGGCGGGGGGGCGCTGTGAACAGGGGGCGTCGGATATTATCCGCCCCGCCGGCCATGACGGCAGCGCAGGCGCTCGGTGTTGCAACCCGTTCAGGTCGTTTGCCGAAAGCGCTGCGGTGCGCGGCATACTCCTGCGACCGCCGGCGGCTGGCCCGTTTCGGCATTTCGACCCCTCACGGCTGCCGAGCGACATGCCCCCCGTAGTCTCCGTCATCGTCCCCAACTACAACCACGCGCCATACCTGGCGCAGCGCATCGATTCGGTGCTGGCGCAGACCTGCCAGGATTTCGAATTGATCCTGCTCGACGATGCGTCCACCGACGACAGCCGCACCGTGCTGGAGCGTTATCGCACGCATCCGAAAGTGACCCAGCTGATCTGCAATGAGGCCAACAGCGGCAGCACCTTCCGGCAGTGGGAGAAAGGCATCGGGCTGGCGCAGGGCCGCTACATCTGGATTGCGGAAAGCGACGACTGGTGCGAACCCAGCTTCCTCGAAACCATGCTCGAAGGGCTCGCGCAGGACGACGACTGCGTGCTCAGTTACTGCCAGGCGTATTTCGTCGGCCCCGACGGCGCGCTCAACTGGCAGTCGCAGCACCATCGCCTGTCCGAGATGCTCGATGGCCGCGACTTCATCCGCCGCCACATGGCGCCGATCTCGATCTACAACGCCAGCATGGTCCTGTGGCGCAAGGACAAGTATCCGCAGGTGCCGAAGGACTTCGCGCAGTACCGGTTCTGCGGCGACTGGATGTTCTGGATCGGCCTGGCCCGGCTCGGCAAGGTGCACATCAGCGGCAAGCTGCTCGACTACTACCGCCAGCATCCGGACAACGTCAGCACCGGCGTCTACCGCAGCGGGCTGAACTTCGTCGAGGAACTGAAAGTGCTGAACTGGATGTACGCCGAGCAGCTGATCGGCGACCGCGAATACAACGCCGTATTCAAGAAGAAATATCGCCAGTACTGGCCGATCCGCAGCCGCCTGGACCCGGCCTTGCGCGCGCAGATCCGCGACCTGTTCGCGCATCCGCAATCGCCGCGCACGCCGCTGCTGAAGATCCGCGCCGGCGCCTTCTGGCACGGTATCCGCGGCCGCTGATGCGGGCCCGGTCCGCGCTCAGTCCTCGTCGTCTCCGCGCAGCACTTTCTTCTGCATCGCATCCAGGTAGGCGTCGGCTTCCTCCACCGAAGTGAAGATCTCGCCCATCGGCACCGCCTTGACGATGTCGAACACCTTGGCGATCTGCGGCTGCAGATTGGCCACCACCACCTTGCCGCCGCGTGCGGACAGCGCCTTGCGCGCCTTGAACACGGAGCGGATGCCGGCCGAGCTGATGTATTCCAGACCGCCCAGGTCGAGCAGCAGCGAGCGGATATCCGAAGCCAGCAGCGGCGCCAGCCGGCGGTCGAGCTCGTCGTAGCTGTGCGTGTCCAGGCGCCCGGACAAGGCCACGCGCTGGCTGTCGCCGCGCGGCGGATCGATGCGGATCTGCAGGTCCATGGCGAATTCCTGTGGTCAGTGCCCGAGGGCGGGTTCGTGCAGCGTCACGCGCAGCACGTTGTACGGTTCTTCGCGCGCATAGCTCAGCGACTGCGCCAGCGCGCGCACCAGATGCAGCCCCAGGCCGCCGACCGGCCGCTCGTCGATATCGGCATCGAGCGCCGGCGGCGGCGCAGCCAGCGGATCGAACGGACGGCCATCGTCGCGGAACTCCAGTTCCAGCAGGCCGGGCAGGCGGCCGATCTCGACGATCACCTCGCCGTGCGCGCCGGCGTCGTAGCCGTGGTTCACCGCGTTGCAGGACACTTCCTCGGCGATCAGGCGCACGTCCTCGCGCACCGCGCGGTCCACGTCCTGCGCGAGCAGCGCGGCATCGATCTCGTCCGCGAATTCGCGCAGGCGCTCGTGCCGGTTCGGTATCGCGATCCGCAATCGCATGCTCAGCCCGCTCCCGCCGTGGTCGCGGCCAAGCTTAGCGCCAGTACGGTCAGGTCGTCGGATTGCGCCGCGTCGCCGGCGAAGGCATGCACCTGCGCAACGATGAACCCGCACAGCGCGGCCGGATCGGCGCAGTCGCGCACCGCCTGCTGCAGGCGCTCGGCGCCGTAGGCCTGCAGGCCGGCATCGAACGCCTCGGTGATGCCGTCGGTGTAGGCGACCAGCACATCGCCCGGCTGCAGCCGGCCTTGCCACAGCGGGCAGCTCACATCGGCCTCGTAACCGAGCGGCGGGCCCGATTCGAGCGCGATGAACTCCGCGCTACCGTCGGCGCGGCGCAGCAGCGGCGGTTCGTGGCCGGCGCTGGCCAGGGTCAGCTCGCCGCTGTCGAGCTGGACCACGCCGCAGAGCACGGTGGCGAACATGCAGGTGTCGTTGTTCTCGGCCAGCCGCACCGCCGCCTCGCGCAGCGCCTGCGCCGGCGTGCCGCCGCGGCCGGCAGCGACTTCCAGCACGGTGATGCTGCGCGCCATGAACAATGCCGCCGGCACGCCCTTGTCGGAGACGTCGCCGATCGCGAACCACAGCGCGGTGCCGCCGCGCTCGAACAGGCAGTAAAAGTCGCCGCCCACCGCTTTCGCCGGTTCCAGCCATGCATGCGCGTGCAGCGTGCGGCCGTGGTGCGCGATGGCGCGGTCGTGCGGCAGCATCGCGCGCTGGATGTCGCGCGCGATCGACAGTTCGCTGTCCAGCTTCTGCCGCGCCGTGGCCATCTGTTCGATTTCGGCCATCTGCGATTTGATCGAGCCGCGCGCGTGGTCGAAGGCGCGCGCCATCAGCCCGACCTCGTCGCTGCGCCCGGTGTGCGGCAGCGGCCGGTCGAACTCGCCGGCATCGAAATGCCGCGCCGAATCGGTCAGCGAGGTCAGCGGACCGGTGATGCGCCGCGCGATCAGCTGCAACAGCAGCACCATCAGCGCGATCGCGACCAGGCCGCCGACGATCACCCGCCGCGTCACCTGCTGCAGGCCGGCGAGCACGTAGCGCTCGGACACCGACAGGCCCAGCGTCCAGCCGCTGTCGCCGACCGGTTGCACCAGCGCCATGCGGCGGTCGTCGCTTTGCGCATCGAAGTAATCCACTTCGCCGGCGCGGCGCGCACGCACCGCCTCGAGCAGCGGTTGCAGGAAGCGGTAGGCCGGCTGCCGCGCCTGGTCGTCCAGGCGCGTGGTCATTTCCAGCGACGACTGCGGATGCACCACGTAACGCCGCTCAGGACTCAGCAGCATGCGCTGGATGGCGGCATCGGCCGCGGACTCGCCGAGCAGCGCGCGCAGCCGCTGCACCGGCACGTCCAGGCTGACCATGCCCACCGGCGCCGCGCCGGGCGTGCGCCGCAGCGGCAGGTTGTAGGTGACGAAGTACTGTCCGCCGGTAGCGGCATTGCGGTACGGCTCCGACCACCAGGGCTTGCCGCCGCCGGCTTGGTCGGTACCCATGGTGCGCGACCACCACGGTTGCTCGTGGTAGTCGTAGCCGGCGTAGCGCATCGGCTGCCGGTAATAGTCCTTGCCGTCGCGGCGTACGTACCAGCTGTGTTCGGGATCGCCATCGGCGAGCGCGCCCGGCTCCAGGATCAGCATCGCGCCGGCGATGTCGGGATCGCCTTCCACGGCTGCGCGCAGTACGGCATCGAGTTCGCGCGGTGCATGGCCGATGCCGTGCACGCTGGCGGCCAGCGTGCGTGCGCTGACCGTCACCGAACCCAGCGTCGCCTGCAATGCGCGCGCGCCCTGTTCGGCCAGGCTGCGGACTTCGTGCCGCGATTGCGCCACGAGCCGTTCGCGCGCGCCGGCGTAGATCAGCAGGGTGCCGGCCAGCAACAAGGCGGCCGCGCCCAGGCTGGTCCACAGCAGCAGGCGCGTGCGCAGGCTGCGATACCAGCGCACGCCGTCGTCGGCACGGCCATCGACCGCGCGTTCCGATACGGTCGCCACCGGCAAGCCGTTGTGCTGCGCCATCCGGATTCCCCAGGCCAGCCCCCTGGCCGGCAGCATCCGGCTGCGGATGCCATAGCGCAAGCGGCATCGCCCCGATCTGCGCCGCTTGTCTCCCTCCCTTGTTTGTCTCCCCTCTTTGGAAAAGAGGGGCCGGGGGAGATTTGCTCTAGCGGTCGCTGTCGCGTCGTAGGCGCGCGACCTCACACGGCACTCTTCGCTGCTTTCTGGAGCCGTCATCCCAGCGCAAGCTGGGACCCATTTTGATCTTGCTGTGTTCGTCGCGACCTGCCGACCCTATTCGGGTCGGTTTTCCGCCCGCTGCCGCGGTCGGGTCACTTTCTCTTTCCAGAGCCAAAGAGAAAGTAACCAAAGAGAAGGGCTCTTTCCCGATCAGAGCTAACGCGTGAGCTTGTAAGGTTCGCGGAGATTTTCCGAGTCGGCATCCTGCCTCCGTCGGAAAACGGCAGCCATCCATGGCCGCCGCCCTCCGGGTCTGCTGATTTGCGCAGACGGGCATTGCATCGAGCCCAGATCAAGAGCCTGTAGAGCCCGTTCTGCTTTACAGCCGTCATCCCCGCGAAGGCGGGGACCCAGTGACTTTGGCTTTCCAAAACAAACTCAAAACCCACACAGCGACATCTCGAAATCACCCCTAAATAAAACCAGGGTAAAACCACCATTTAAAATAACCCGGACAAAATTAAACCACCCCCGACCCCTGTTAGACTCCCTGCTCTAAACGACCTGAAACGCGGCCAGCAAGCCGCAGTGGAGCGCAACCGATGAACTGGTTCGAACAAATCCTGCAGAACGATCCCGACCCGACCGAGACCCAGGAGTGGATCGAGTCGATCAAGGCCGTCATCGACGCCGAAGGTCCCGAGCGCGCCCACCAGCTGCTCGAAAACATGGTCGAGCTCACGCGCCGCGCCGGCGCGCATCTGCCGTTCGCGCCCACCACCGAATACATCAACACCATCCCCGCGCACCTGGAGCCCAAAGCCCCGGGCGACGCCACCATGGAATGGCGCATCCGCTCGATCATCCGCTGGAACGCGATGGCGATGGTCGTGCGCGCCAACCGCAAACCCGGCGACCTCGGCGGCCACATCGCCAGCTTCGCCAGTTCCGCCACGCTCTACGACGTCGGCTTCAACCATTTCTGGCGCGCGCCGACCGAACAATTCCCCGGCGACCTGCTCTACATCCAGGGCCACAGCTCGCCCGGCATCTACGCCCGCGCCTTCCTCGAAGGCCGCATCAGCGAATCGCAACTGGACAACTTCCGCATGGAAGTCGACGGCCGCGGCATCAGCTCCTATCCGCATCCGTGGCTGATGCCCGATTTCTGGCAGACGCCGACCGTGTCGATGGGCCTGGGGCCGATCGCGGCGATCTACCAGGCGCGCAACTGGAAATACCTCGAAGGCCGCGGCCTGATGCCCAAGTCCGATCGCAAGGTCTGGTGCTTCCTGGGCGATGGCGAAAGCGACGAGCCCGAGAGCCTCGGCGCGATCTCCGTCGCCGGCCGCGAAGGCCTCGATAACCTGGTCTTCGTCGTCAACTGCAACCTGCAGCGCCTCGACGGCCCGGTGCGCGGCAACGGCAAGATCATCCAGGAGCTGGAAGGCGCGTTCCGCGGCGCCGGCTGGAACGTGATCAAGACCGTGTGGGGCAGCTATTGGGATCCGCTGCTGGCCAAGGATCACCAGGGCATGCTCAAGCGCCTGATGATGGAAACCGTCGACGGCGAATACCAGAACTGCAAGGCCTTCGGCGGCGCCTACACGCGCGAGCATTTCTTCGGCAAATATCCCGAAACGCTGGCGATGGTCGCGAATCTTTCCGACGACGACATCTGGCGCCTCAACCGCGGCGGCCACGATCCGCACAAGGTTTATGCGGCCTATCAGAACGCCGTCGACACCAAGGGCCTGCCGACCGTGATCCTCGCCAAGACGGTGAAGGGTTACGGCATGGGCGCGGCGGGCGAGGCGCTCAATCCCACCCACCAGACCAAGAAGCTCGACGACGAAGCGGTGCGCGCGTTCCGCGACCGTTTCAAGATCGCGATCCCCGACGAGCAGCTGAAGGACGGCAACGTGCCGTTCTTCCACCCCGGCGAGAAATCGCCGGAAGTCGAATACATGCTGGAGCGCCGCCACGCGCTCGGCGGCTTCCTGCCGCAGCGCCGCCGCAAGAGCAAGGAATCGCTCACCGCGCCCAAACTCGAAGTCTTCGACCGCCTGCTCAAGACCACCGGCGAGCGCGAAATCAGCACCACGATGGCCTTCGTGCAATCGCTGTCGATCGTGCTGCGCGACAAGCAGGTCGGCCCGCGCTGCGTGCCGATCGTCGCCGACGAAGCGCGCACCTTCGGCATGGAAGGCATGTTCCGCCAGCTGGGCATCTACGCCCCGCAAGGCCAGAAGTACAAGCCGGTCGATGCCGACCAGCTGATGTATTACCGCGAAGACGCGGCCGGCCAGGTATTGGAAGAGGGCATCACCGAAGCCGGCGCGTTCGCCAGCTGGATGGCCGCGGCCACCAGCTACAGCACGAACGATTTGCCGATGCTGCCGTTCTACATCTACTACTCCATGTTCGGCTTCCAGCGCATCGGCGACGCCGCCTGGCAGGCTGCCGACATGCGCGCGCGCGGCTTCCTGCTCGGCGCCACCGCCGGCCGCACCACGCTCAACGGCGAAGGCCTGCAGCACGAAGACGGCCATTCGCATTTGCTCGCCGGTGCGATCCCGAACTGCCGTGCTTACGATCCGACGTTCGGTTTCGAAGTCGCGGTGATCCTGCAGCACGGCATGCACCGCATGCTCGACGAGCAGCAGGACGAGTACTACTACCTCACCCTGATGAACGAGAACTACGCCCACCCGGACATGCCCGAAGGCGCGGCCGACGGCATCATCAAGGGCATGTATCTGCTGAAGGATGCCGGCAAGGCCAAGAAGGGCGAACTGCGCGTGCAACTGCTCGGCAGCGGCACCATCCTGCGCGAAGCGATCGCAGCGGCCGAATTGCTCGACAAGGATTTCGGCGTCACCGCCGATATCTGGAGCTGCCCCAGCTTCACCGAACTGCGCCGCGACGGCTTCGACGTCGAACGCCACAACCGTTTCAACCCGGAAGCGAAATCGCCGCGCAAGCCTTACGTCACCGAACTGCTGGAAGGCCGCCAGGGCCCCGCCATCGCCGCAACCGATTACGTGCGCGCCTTCGCCGACCAGATCCGCGCCTTCGTGCCGATGCGCTACACCGTGCTGGGCACCGACGGCTTCGGCCGCTCGGACACCCGCGCCAATCTGAGGCGTCATTTCGAAGTCGACCGCTTCCACATCGCCCACGCCGCCATCGCAGCGCTGGCAGCGGAAGGCAAGATGACCGCAAAAGATGTCGCGCGTGCGATCAAGCAATACAAGATCGACGCAGAGAAGCCGAACCCGGTAACCGTCTAACGCGGCGGCTTTAGCCCTCTCCCGCCTCGCGGGAGAGGGTTGGGTGAGGGCACGCGCACTTGCAGATCGCGTCAAACCCAACAGCAAAAGGTGCAAAAAAATGCCCGCAGTAACCTGGTACGAAGCAGGCAAACCCGACCCCAACAAACAGGCCCCGCCCTGGGCCCGCATCTTCGGCATCGCCCGCGACGGCACCGTATACGCCCCCGCCGCATTGACCAGCGACGAGCCAGCCACCCTCAAGAAAGCCGCAGCGGACGGAGTCTCCGCCGCCATGAACAAAGAACACGCCTTCCTGCCGGTACCGTGGCTGGTCCGCAACTATCCCTATGAGTTCGAAGTGATCCGGGTCTGCAGGATCATTGAGGGCTTCGCGCAGCAAGTGCGCTCGCGGCGCTGAAAGTCCGCCGCTCGCATCAGGTGAAGATCACGCTCGGCGGGGGTGTGTTGCCGCCTGAGAAGCGCTGAGGTACTCCGCGGGTGGAGGCCAACGCTCGGCTTGGTCGTAGGGTTCGGAATTGGGGTAGAGTCAAGGCGTCATAAACGCCTGGCTCTATCCTTGGCGTTGCATACCCCCCAGCCCCACTACCCCTTGTGGTATTGACGCTGGACGGCCCCGGGGAGGGCTATAGAGGCTAATTGGCCTTTCAGAACAGTGAATTCCGTCTAACCATTATGGTTGATTAGTGAGCCACCTGACGCCACTATACCCGCTGAAGGATGTCTGCGATCTGGCCAAGGCTGGCAAGGTCGGCTTTAGTAAAAAAGCTCAAAAAGACGTCCAAGAGCAGGTCGGGTACACCCTCGACCAAGCGATGGAATGTGTGGCCTGGCTAACTAGCGACGAGTTTCGAACGCGTCTGTTTTATGAAGATTTAGGTACGTGGTGGGATGACTACGTGATTACGCGTCGTTTCCCAGATGGCACTAACCGAAAGATCTACGTGAAGCTACGTATTCCGGCTCCAAGTTCAGCGAATTACGTAATGGTCACTTCATTTCACTTTGAAGGTTGCTAATGACTAATATTTGTCCCGCCTGTGAGAGAGGCGTTCTCTCGCCTACAGTAACGGATGAGAGCTTGCTTTACTCCGGCGCGAAAATTGTAGTGCCTGAAATAGAATTCTCTGTCTGTAACGTGTGCGGCGAAGAGGTCGTGCTTCCGAGTCAAGCGCGTCGAAATGATGTGAAGTTTGCTGACGCAAAGCGCAGTCATGATGAACTACTGCGTTCTCATGAGATTGTTGAGTGGCGTAGTCGTTGGTGCCTTACGCAACAACAAGCGTCCGCGTTGCTTGGCGGGGGCGTTAATGCGTTCTCAAAGTATGAGCGTGGCGAAGTCATTCAAAGCCGTGCTATGGATTTGCTTATTCGAGCTTCAGACGAATTCTCAGGCCTCCTCGAATTCTTAGCGAGTAGGGCGGGTCTGCAGTCGCCGGATCAAAAGTGGGAGCCTGTTTCTGGCGCGCAAGGCGACTTAATCTTGGAAATGACAATGGAGCAAGTAAGTGTCAAATCCAACGTTATTGATTTGACGACCTATCGCTTCGAGGAACTGCGCGGCGAGGCAAATGATGGCGAGTGGAATGAAGAGCCAGAGCTTAATTATGGTGGATGATCGTCAAGGCACGTTCGACGCCACAAAGCACTTTGTGTTGCAGGACATTGCGCTTTGGTCGACTTCTTTGCGTCGAGACGGTGACTATGAGCCAGCCCTTCACGAAGGCAAGTGCGTAGTTCAAACCCATAAGTCCACTAGGCCAGAGATGCTAGCGGTGACGATGGAGGGTTCTGAGGAAGAAACATTTGTCCTACGCACATACGTCAGCCTTGGCGTGAGATATATGTTTAGGGAAAACGATGATGCGCCAGAAGTTGCACTGTACACCTTAGAGGCAACTTACGCCGTCGACTATATAGTTATTTCAGCACCTGAAAGAGAGGATTTAAACCGTTTCATTGAGTTCAACTGCCCCCATAACGCTTGGCCTTTTTGGCGCCAGCACGTTTACGACACTCTCAAAAGAGCTTCGCTGCCAGTTCCCGCAATTCCGCTTTTTAGCTCCAAGCCGACGGGGAAAAAACGTAAAAAAATCAACCGTGTCAGGAGAGCGATCGATTCGGAAAAGTTCATTGAATCGTCTGATCAATAGTTAAGAAAATTAAAAAAAGAAAATGGGGTCAGAGAACATTAGCGTTTTAAACGCTAGCGTTCTCTGGCCCCATTTTATGGTAATAGACACTGTGCCCCGACGCTTTAGTTAGCGCGAAGAGAGGAGCGTCTTATGACCATGTCAGTTCTTCAAAATGTTCTTGGGGCTCTCTTTATTTCCGCAGCTATCGTTGCTTGCGGTTCCGGGTCTGGGCGCTATGAGGAGCCAGATGATGGTGCATATGCCTACGATGAAGAAAGTTGTGTTTCAGAGAATGGCAGAATTGCAGAGCTAGAGAGCCAACTTGAAGAAGCCAGGAGCCAGCTATCTGCGCTTGAAGATAGAAAAGACCAACTTCAATCAGCGGCTTCTGAATTACAAGATAACGTTGATCGTTTAGCGAGTGAGAATTGGCGAGATGTAATCCCGGACATTGATGCTTCAGCAGACGACGTCGAGTCGGAATCTACTCAGATGGAGGGAGAGCTAGATGAGGCCAGCACCATCTTGGAAGAGCGCTAAAAATTCATTCAAGCCGAATCCGCTCGAAAAAACGCCGGCAGTAAGGAGCGATGTAACTGTTCGTTTGAATCGATGACGAGGAGCACTGAAGTCAAACAGATAGTTACCCCGTAGCCTTATTTGGCGCGTCAAGCGCAAGAGTTGCCGACGATAAGGTGAAGACGGTCGTAGCAACAGCCGACGCCTTATCCGGCTTCAGCAGAAAATGACAACTGATCAGCGTAGTCGCTACGCCGACAATGATCAGGGCGATCAGGAACAGCAGTACCTTTGTACTGATCGTTCCTGTCGGCAACGGCGTATGCGATGCCATCCACTATCCTTCGTTAGGGTAACGGGCCGCCAACAGCTGCGCGATTACGGCGGCGGTGGCGACGTTGATGGATTCGGTGCCGGAGCGGTCGGCCATGAAGGCCGCCCCCTGGCCTGCAGGGTTGAAGACGCGGACCGGATCTTTGCCCGTCGCACGACCTTCGATGTACCAGCCCGGTAGCGCCACGGTAGGCGTGGCGCGCATCGCTCGGCCCATGGCGCGGCTAAGTAGATGCGACAACCATTGAGCCTGCCGTCGCGCTTGCTCCAGCGGCTCGCGTGTCAGACGATTCGGGAATCTGAGGCATTCGCCGTCGTAGGCCACTACGTGCGACTTGCCGCCGGCGCGTCCCTTCGGCTTACGGACTGATTTGGTCTCGACCATGTACACACCGCGTGGTCCGATGACCACATGGTCGAGATTGAAACCTTCGCCGGGCACGTCATGCAGCACGGTGCACCCCATGCCGATTAGCCGGTTCAGCTCCTGGGCGGTGTAGAGCTCGGCCTTCAGTCCGGTCAGCGCACGGCGGCGCAGATTGCCATGAACGATAATCCGACGGATGGCCCATGCCGCCATCAGTATGAATGCGGCGATCAACAGCCAATCGCTGAATGTGACCTTCCATCGCTCCCAGTCGAGCTTGGGTAGGGCCCAAACTGCCAGAAAATACGGGCCCAGAAAGAATAAAGCCGTAAGTCCACCATTCATCGAGTCGGTGTGATCGTCGACGCGCTTCCGCAGCTGCTCGCCGGCGCCGAAGATCACCTTGTGCTCGATGGGTGAGCGGCTGCCATCGCGATCGCGCCATTTTCTGTAGATCCATAGAAGTCCGACGGCAACGAGTGTTGGAATAAGGATCGAAGCAATGACAATGAAAATTGTGAGAGACGCCATTCTGGCTTCCTGCCCTTGTATTGAAATCGAGTGTTAGCACTTACTCGCAGCCGACACCGTCGCCATCGCGGTCCAGGTGCGTCCCGTAGCCAGAGTCGCCACGCCGCACGGGCGCAGCGCCGGCGGCGCGGGCCGCGGAGCAGTTTCTGAAGGCGCCGCCGCCGCTGGCCGGAGTGACGTAGCCGGTCAGATTGTTGCGTGCCGAGTAGCCCGGATCGGGCTGGGCGGATGACGCGGAAGGGCCAGGGCTGCGGTGGCAGTGGTAGCCGCCGTTCTTGCGGTCGTGGTGGCAGCCGTGGCGATCCAGGCCGCCGCCATGGGCTAGGGCGGCCGTAACCGGCGCCAATGCCATGGCCAGTGCCAGTCCGGTTGAAAGTAAGCGGTCCATGCTGATCCCCCCGAAGCAGCTATTTGGGAGAACAGGACGCAATTTGCGTACCAACGCACCGTTCGGGTGCGTACGTGCGTGACGGCGGGCGGCCGTCCGGTCGGGTTAGGTGACGCTATCTCACCGCAGGTCCGAGGCGACCGAACTAATCATGCAGAAGGCGGATTGAAACTCGTCCTACGGCCCCAGGAATCTAGTCTTCTCTCAATCCGTGCAGACTCACCGAGGACAAGCAATCACGAGCGATCTCCTCGAATGCGAAGTAGTAGCTTCCCCAGCTTTGACGGGAGCGATAGACGGTCGCATCTAGAAGCGAATGGCCGCGAGGACTGTCAACAATAGTGAGCTGACCGTAGCGAGCTCGCACAAGATCGATAGTTATGCATTTTCCGACTACTTCGAGCGATGCGCGGCTCTGCTTATCGAACCTGTCCGTTGGGTCTAGTACAAGAGTTGGAACTACGATGCCCAGATCGCTTCCGAGCACGAAAGGTCCTCCAATCCATCTAGACTTATAAGCGTCTCTTTTATCTAGATATAAAGTTGTACCGAGAGAATGCTCGAAATTGTGCTTAGTAAGTGGCATGCCTGTTCCCAGAGAATCTAAGATTTTCCACAGCGCGGCCTCACTTGCGCGGTGATTCTCTGGAGGGCATTGACCCTCACTTGACCATAGTGAAAGTGTGGCGAGAGAGATAAGCGCGACAGCGCTAGCGCCGATGCTTGAGATCATAGAACTCTCCGTAGTAATCGCGATATGGAACGATTTTCCCAGTGGCTTTGGATGAGGTTGTCTCCTTCTCTCCGAACACTTCGCCAATTGTCTTTCTTGCTTTATCGGCATCTCCGTCTAGTAGAAATTGGTCATATGCCGCGTTGTATGCGGCGTGATTTGTTGCTGCTCCATTTATACCAATGTCAATCTTCCCTTGGGTATTCACCAGAATTTCTCGTTGTATCTGGATATTCTTCATCATCGCGGCGGCTTCATCCGCCAACGCTGCAACGATGTACGCCCCCTTGGAGGAGTGATCTTCTCTGTATGGATAGACCCCATGGCCGATCTCATGAACGACAGCCCGGAACCCTTCCCGGGTGTTCTCCTTCCATTTTCCATCGATCGATATTGTTAGATCTTTGAAACCGCGACGCGCCTGGGAACCTGCATCTATAGGTCCATATCTGAATTCCCAATCCATTTGCTTCAGCCTGAGAATGTCAGCCTGCAAGGTCGGCGATAGAGCAGCCATTTCGTCAAGGCCATCATCTAAGCCCATGCTCCATGGTTGGGATCGGTGACCTCCAGTCGTGTTTAATCCGGCTTGTGAACGAATTTCCTCCGGTAGTGAGTCACCACTTCCTCCATGCCCATCAAGCGAAGCCAACGCATTCGGATACCGTTCCGAGAACGACCGGGTATCCGCCACCTGCTTGACCTCATCCGCCTGCGCCTGTGCAGGCGCACTCACCCGATGCGCATGCGTGGGCGTAGGCGCGTGATCGCGCTCGGGTACGTACGTGTGTGAGGGGCCGGCCTGGGCCGACGGCGCCGCCAGGCGGGCACCTCCGTGGCCTCCGAACGCCGAGAACGGCATGAACTCGGCCAGCAACCCCTTGAACAACCGCGACGCGGCCAACGGCAAACTAATGATCAGGGCCGTCAGGATCAAGCCCATGCCGCCTTGCTGCATGGCAAGGCTCGTGATGCCTTCGGGATTGGAGCCCAGCAGCTTCCCGGTCCAGAATGCGACCGCCGCCGCGCAGATCATGTCCATCGACAGGGACGCCATCACGACCAGCACGGCCAGCCCGAACAAGGTGCTGAGCAGGTACAGAAGCCAGTTCATGAACACCTGGCTGCTTTGCTTGAACAGCAGACACAGCACGCACAGCGGCGCAAAGCCCACGATCAAGGCCGTCATGCCCTTGTAGGCCAGCAACATCCCGCCGGCCACGATGGCCGGCACGCCCATGCCGATGCCGACGAAATCCATGTTCCGGTCTTTGGCGTCCTGCAGAAGCTGACTGCCACCCGTGTGGATCGCATCGATGCTGCCCAAGGCCAGCTGCAGGTAGCCCAGCGTGCGGTCGATACGCTCATACAGGTCGCCGGTCTGCCCGGTCACCAGCCGGTTGATCTCGTGGGCCAGGTCGTGGGTGATGAACTCGAACAGCGTGCCGCCGCCGACGGCCATGCCCGTAGCCACGCCGACGATCAGCGTCGCCTTCACCGCGTCGGTGACCATGACGATCATCGAGTCGCGCGACCGGCCGGTCGTGATGCGGTAGCCCTGAACCGTGATCCAGAGCGTCAGCAGCGTGATCGTGACCGCGCCGACCCAGGCCATGCTCCGCGCGAACAGGCTCGCCCCGTAGTCCTCCAGGGCATCGCGGACGAAGCTGTGGACCTCGCGATAGAAGATCAGGTTGCCTACATCGTCCAGAGGCCCGGCCAGCAGCCTGGGCAATGAGCCCCAACCCCGGCTCAGGTCATACAGCCGGCCTGCCAGGTCGACAAACGGGTCCATGGCGACATCCTTCCGTGATGTGAAGCCTCACAAGACGGAAGGGGGGAGAAAAAGTGGCCATGCAGCCGGCGGAGACGGGGTAAGCGAAGCGCACCCGGGGCGCGACGTCCCCCTGCCGCGGACCCGGGTGCGGCCTGCGGCCTTACCGGGCTACGTGGCGAGGTTTATCGATGCCGCTCTGTCAGCGCGGGAAGAAACTCCGCAGCGCATCGGTCGTGCGCTGCACGCCGGCATCATCGATATCCCTATGCAGCACCATGCGGATGTTCGGTGTGTAGCCGATCGACAGCCGCACGCGGGCGGCGTCCATGTGCGTCTTCAGCGTTTGTAGGCGCGCGGCCGGCACATCGATGAAGACCATGTTGGTGTGTTGCGCGGTGACGTCGAGGCCAGGAATGTCGCGCAAGGCTTCGGCCAGTCGCGCGGCGCGCGTGTGGTCGTCGGCGAGGCGGGCGACGTTGTGGTCGAGCGCATACAAACCTGCCGCCGCGAGGATGCCGGCCTGGCGCATGCCGCCGCCGGTCATCTTGCGCAGGCGTCGCGCTTTGTCGATCAGCGTTTGCGCGCCGAGCAGCACCGAGCCGACCGGCGCGCCCAGGCCTTTCGACAGGCACACCGATACGCTGTCGAAATGTTGAGCGATGGCCTGCGCCGGCACGCCTTGCGAGACCGCGGCGTTGTACAGGCGCGCGCCGTCCAGATGCAGCGCCAGGCCATGGCTGTCGCAAAGCGCGCGCGCCGCGGCCAGGTAATCCTGCGGCAGCGCGCGGCCGTGCCAGGTGTTTTCCAGGCAGAGCAGGCGTGTCCGCGCGTAATGCGCGTCGTCGGGTTTGATCGCGCGTTCGACCGCATCCAGCGGCAGCGTGCCGTCGGCCGCCTGCGGCAGCGGTTGCGGCTGTATCGAACCGAGTACCGCGGCGCCGCCGCCTTCGTATTTGTAGGTGTGCGCGTCCATGCCGACGATGTACTCGTCGCCGCGCTGGCAATGCGACATCAGCGCCAGCAGGTTGGACTGCGTGCCGCTGGGCACGAACAGCCCGGCCTCGAAGCCCAGATCATCGGCCAAGCGCTGCTGCAGCGCGTTGACCGTCGGGTCCTCGCCGTAGACGTCGTCGCCGACCTCGGCGCGGGCCATCGCCTCGCGCATCGCGGGCGAGGGCAGGGTGACGGTGTCGCTGCGCAGATCGATCCAGTCCATGGGGCGATGTTAAGCGAGAACTGCAGATCTTTTCCGACCGCATCCGCGGGCCGATGGCGGCCCGCCGTGGACTTTCCGCGCGGCCCGCCCTACGGTGTCGGGCGAAACAGGGGGCTTTATGAATCTTTGGATCAGGCGTGTGCTTGGCGCGCTACCGCTCGTGGGTTGCGGCATGGGCATGATGCTGTTCTTGCTCAACTGGCAGCAGGTTCAGCAAAGCGTGGCGACGGCGATCATCTTCGCGATGTTCGGGCTGATGTATCTGTTCGGTGCGGTGGCGGGCGTCATGCTTCTGCAGGGCCATCGCCATGCGACAACGGCGAATTTCTTCTACTGGGCATCGCAGACCCTGCAACTGATGTCGATTCCGCTCACGTATCTGTTCTGGACGCCGGTCAGCGTCCTGGTGTGGTGGAATATCAGCCAATCCAAATCCGAGCTGGGCGCGCAGGTGGGCGCTACGTTCCGGCTCAGCATGTTCAATGCCGATTCCGACTTCCGGATAGGCATCAATCTCTTCGCTGCGGCGTGTTGCGTGTACCTGTTGCTTCAGTACAGGCGCGAGCATGCCTTGTCCGTGCCGATGGAGGCGCCGGTGACGCGTGTGCCGGACTGCAGCTTGGGCGCGCTTCCCGCAGAGTCCGACAATTTGCCTTCCTGAAGACGGGCTTGGGCCAGCTCGCTCTGCGTCGCTGGCCGGAGTGTTGTGGATTTCGGGGTTTCGCTTGTTGCAGAGCGAAGTCGCTGGGTTCCCGCCTTCGCGGGAATGACGGCTTAAAAGCGGGGGTGCGGGGCCTTTGAAGGGCCCCGTCATTGATCGACGCGCATACGGCACACAGCGATGCGGGGACGGCGGTTTCGGCGGCTGCTGCAATGCACAATAATAGCGCCATCCCCTCGAAGGACCCGGAATGGCCGATAGCGGCAGCACGATGGCGCAGCCTCTCACGCAGCGCGGCGTCACCCTGATCCTGTTCGCGCTGGCGATGGGCGGCTTCGCCATCGGCACCAGCGAGTTCGTGGTGATGGGCCTGATGCCCGACATCGCGCGCGGGTTGGGCGTCAACGAGCCGCAGGTCGGGCATGTGATCAGCGCCTACGCGCTCGGCGTGGTGATCGGCGCGCCGTTGCTGGCGATACTCGGCTCGCGGATGCGGCGGCGGCCGTTGCTGCTGGCGTTGATGGCGTTCTACGCAGTCGGCAATATCGCCAGCGCGTTGTCGCCGAACTATCACGCGATGCTGCTGTTCCGCTTCATCGCCGGCCTGCCGCACGGCGCCTATTTCGGCGTGGCCGCGCTCGTGGCCGCATCGATCAGCTCGCCCGACCGGCGCGGCGTGGCCGTGAGCCGCACGATGCTGGGTTTGGCGGTCGCACTGCTGGTGGGCAATCCGTTGGCGACGTGGCTGGGCCAGGTGTGGGATTGGCGTTATGCCTTCGTGCTGGTCGCGGCGATCGCGCTGCTGACGGTGGCGATGATCGCGCGCACCCTGCCGCCGGATCCGAACGAGCCGCGCCAGGATCCGATCCGCGAATTGCGCGACTTCAACCGCAAGCCGGTGTGGCTGGCGCTGGGTATCGGCGCGATCGGTTTCGCCGGCATGTTCTGCGTGTTCAGTTATTTGGCGCCGACGATGATCCATGTCACCGGCGTGCCCGAATCATGGACGCCGTTCGGGCTGGTGGCGTTCGGCATCGGCGGCGTGTTGGGCAACTTGGCCGGCGGCTGGCTGTTCGACCGGCTGCAGTTCCGCGCTGTGGCCGTGATTTTGGTCTGGTCGGCGTTGCTGCTGGCCGTGTTCCCGTTCGCTGCGCATTCGCTATGGACGATCCTGCCGGCAGTGGTGGCGGTGGGCACGATGGGCGCGCTGGCGGGCGTGCTGCAGGCGCACCTGATCGATGTCGCGGGCGGCGCACAGACGCTGGCCGCGGCGTCCAACCACTCCGCGTTCAATGCCGCCAATGCATTGGGCCCGTGGCTCGGCGGGATGGCGATCACGGCGGGTTACGGCTGGACTGCGACCGGTTACGTCGGTGCGGCTACCGCACTTGTCGGGCTGATGATTTATGCGTGGGCGCGTCGTGATGCGAGGCGCGGGCAGGCGGTAGGCGAGCTTGGCTGAGACGCGATGGGGCGGTCCGTTTTACTTCTGGCTTTCGGCGCGATCGTTGCAGGCCGCGCGCCCTTATCCGGCGCTGCGCGCCACCTTCTCCCGCAGGCGGGAGAAGGATCGATCGTCAGGGCAGGCTGGATCGGCTTACGAATGTTGCGGCTTGACGATCAGATCGCTCAGGAGCAGGAAAGCGACAGCGGAATTGACGAACAGGCCGATGCCCAGTATCCGCAGCGTGGCCCAGTGTGCGCGGCCCCAGCCGCCGCCGAGCTCGTCCTGCAACCAACGGGTCTGCACCAGCACGTACCAGATGCAGGCCACCAGGAACATGCCCAGGCCCAGCAATATCATCCCCGGCCGTAGCATGCGTATGAACACCGCAGCGGTCGACATGGCGATCGCGCAGGGGGAGATCAGATAGCACTGCGCGAAGAACGGTTTCCGCAACGATTCGCGGTCGATCGGCACGCCCTTCTTGGAAAGAAGGAACACCGATGCGGTCAGCGGCCATACCGAGAACGTGATCGAGCGGTACAGCAGCAACAGTTCCTCGTTGCCCAGCAAGGCGCGCCCCACATCGTTCAACTCGCTGGGCAAGGCAACATGCAGCGCCACCTCCAGTCCGTGCGCCGCCAGCACCGACAGCATCAGGAACAGCGGCGGGCTGAGCACGTTCGCGAACCGCTGCTCGGGCGGCTTCTCGAACTCGGCTTCGACGCGGCGGCTGGTGGCGTGCGGGTAGCGGATCACGCGCCACAAGGTGCGCGGATAGATCACCAGCCAGGTCATGGCCTCGTACAGGAACTCTTCCAGGGAGCGCAGCAGCTTGAGGAAGTCCATGGCGCCTCCTTCGAGGTTTCGGAGCGAGAATAACCGACAGTGGCGCTGGCAGAGCGTAGGTCTGATCGAAATCCGCCCGATGGTCCAACCGATCGGGAAATCTCGCTCCTTTTGTAGAGTGGAGCTTGCTCCACTGCTTTTGCTTTCGCGCGGGGCGCCGAGAAAGAGCAGTGGAGCAAGCTCCACTCTACAAAAAGGGGCTAGCGGCCGCTTGCGAGCTTTTCTTCGACGGCGCTGAAGGCCGAGCGCGTTCCGGCGCGCGCATCAGGCAATCCCGTGGCGAAATACGTCACGCCGGTGCCCGTTTCGCGGTCGATCCACAAGCCAGACGCCAACCCGTAAGCCGATCCGGAATGGCCGACGCGGGCCACGCCGTCGCCGAACGGATCGTCGTGGCAGTCCTTTCCTTTCGACGCCAGGGTCTGCACCGCCAGGCCGTAACGACAGAAGAAGCCTTTGGGCGGTTCTCCGCCGAGATCTTCTTCGGACGTCATGCCGTTACCCGGTGCGTAGGTCCACACCGGTTGTGTCAGCGCGCGCACCGATGCAGGCTTCAGCAGCCACACGCCATCGACGCTGCCGTCGCCGAGCAGCAGCCGTCCGATTTTCGCCAGACCATTCGCGGAGATGCGCAGCCCGCCCTGCGGCGAGAACAGCGAACCGTTGGCGCCGGCGCGCCAGCGCGACAGGTCGCAATCGCCGGTGCTGCTCTTGTTCACCGAACAGGCCGGCTTGCTGCCGTGGTTGTCGTCGCGCACCGGCTTGCCGGCGTCGTCGTACAACACCACGGCGCGCGCAGCGGTGGCCTGGTCGCACATTTCCCAGTTGAAACAGGCTTTGATGGCGAGCGGGCGCAGCACCAGCCTGTCCATCAGCTTGTCGAAGCGTTCGCCGGTGGCTTTTTCCATCACCGCCGCCACCAGCGGAAAATTGAGATTCGTGTAACGGAAATACGTGCCGGGCGCGTGCTCGTCGTCCCAGGCGCGCGGATCTTTCAGGATGTCCTGCACCTGTCCGTCCAGCGGCACCGCGTAATAGCCGGCCGCATCGGTCAGGCTGGAGCGGTGCGACATCAGCAGGCGCAGCGTGATGGGCTGGTCCGGATAGGCGGGATGGCGCAACCGCCAGCCGAGCAGCTTGGATACGTCCGCGTCCAGATCCAGCTTGCCGGCTTCCACCAGCCGCATTACGCCGATTGCGGTGACCAGTTTCGAAATCGATGCGATACGCACCGGGTCGTCGGCGCTCACTTTGCGTGCGCTGGCCACATCGGCCAGGCCCTGGACGCTGACCGCGGTGACGCCTTCGCGGTCGAAGGCCACGCGCACGGTGGCCACCGGCTCGGCGGCGCGCGCAACGCAAGCGCAGGTCGCTACGAATATCAGCAGGCAGATCAGAAGGCTTCGCGACATGAGCGTGTTGGCCGATGCGGTCATGGCGCCAGCGTAACTCATAAGGCAGCCAAGGCTTGTGCACGACGAGCTGACACTGGTTACGCGGATCGAACAAGGACTTCTGGCACCTGCGACAAGCCCGCGATTCGCTAGTATCGCTGCAGAGTTCCAGACTACATGCCCGCGCGAAAGGAAATCACCCACAGGCCAAGCGCAAGGAACTGATGATCATCTATGGCGAGCGACGCACCGACACCAAGGCCGAGCCGTCCGAATCGGACGCCGCCGCGGTCGTGGCGCGCATGAAAACCGCGATCGCGGTCAAGCGCCGCTAACTCCCGGAAGACGGTCAATGCGTATGCCGCATGAGCGGCAACGCTGCGGCACCCCAGCACGCGCTGCAGACAGCGCAGCTCCGTAGGCATGCACCGGCAAACCGGTGGAACGCTTGAACAAGGTCTTGAGTGCGAAGCGCCGATGCCGGCGACTTCAGCCAGCCGCGCCATCGACAGGTCCAGGTCCAGATGTGTTTCGACGTAAGCGGTCACGCGCTGCCATTGCGTCTTCGACAGGCCGCGCACCGGTCGAGACCGCTAACCACGGCGAAGACATCGCCGACTGCAGGGACGGCGGCGCCAGCTAAAGGCGTCGCGCAGCGCTCATGCGTGCACGCCGGGCTTTTGCCCGGCTGCTGGCCTCGTGGCCGACGGCTTGCCGTTACTTGTCTCAAACCCCGGAGCTCGCCCATGGCCGACGATTCCACGCCGCAGTCCGCACCGCGGCAGCTGCTATGGCGCCTGCTCGCCATCGTTTTCGTGCTGCTGTTCGGCGCGGCCGGCATCTGGCTGGCCTTGCGCAGCGACGAAGGCGCGGACATCGGTCTGGCCGACCTGGTGCGCGGCGAAGCGCGCAGGCTGGAGCCGATGCAGCCGGCCGGCGCGCCGTTGCGCACCGACCAGGGCGGTGCGGATCGCGTGTATCTGCTGTCGACGCAGCAGGAAACCATCGTGCCGCTGCGCCTGCGCCGCTCCTTGAACGCGCGCGAGCCGCGGCAGCTGCTGCATGTGGATCTGTGGGCGATCGATGTCGCCGACGCGAAACTGGCGTGGCGCAAGCGCCTGCGCACCTATGAGGGACAGGCGCGGCGCGGCATCGACCTGCGCAGTTTCGATCTGTTCGGCGCGGACCGCGGCACGCTCTGGTTGAACGTGCGCGAGCCGTTGGCGGTGGCCTTGTCGGACGGCCGCATCCTCGCCGACGGCGCGCGCATCGAGGCCGTCAATCCCCGGCTCGCCGGCAAGCGCGTGGACCGCGCGGGCTACGTGGCCTTCGGCAGCCATGGCCTGCAGCTCACCCTGGACGACGCCACGCAGTGGAATATCGACGGCACCGATTTCTCCGCGCGACCGCGCGCGACGACGGCGCGCGATCCGCAGCGCATCGTCGCGCCGGAAAAGGCGCATACCTCAACCGACCGCTTCCAACTGCGCGGCCTGCCGATCGGCGACCGCTGGCTGGGCATGCTCACCGACGCCGAGGCCGAGCAGTTGAGCAAGCCGCCGGTGGTGCCAGGCCGCAAACCCGGCGAGCGCCGCGGCGCGATGGAGGAATTCCTCGAATCGCAGCACGTGCCGCAGCCGCTCGAGCCGCGACCGCAACCTTATCGTCTGTGGAGCGCGCGCGTCGCACAGGTGTCCGCGGCGCCGCGCGGCTGGTCGAAGGATCTGCCGGACAACTGGGGCAAGCGGCCGCAGTTCAGCGATTACGCGCCGCTGCCCGAGGGGCCGTCATTCCTGCAGGCGGGGCTGCTCGGCAATGGCGTCGGCGAGATCCCACTGTGGTACCGCCAGCCCGACAGCGTGCTGGTGCTGCATTACGACAAGATCGGCGGCGCCGGCCATCTGCAGGTGACGCGTATCGCGGGGCCCGCCGGCAACATCGTGTGGAAGGCGGCGCTGCCCTTGCACGATCTGCAGGCGGTGATGCGCCGCGAAGGCCAGCCGCTGGCCTTGTTCGGCAGCGAGGCGGTCGAGGTGGAAGCGCCCGCACGCGACGAGGAGCCGGTGGTCACGCATCGCCGCATCGTTTCGCTCGATACCGCTACCGGGCGCGTGCTGCCGTTCGATCTCACGGCCGAAAGCCTGAAGATCGAAGCGGCGCCGTAGCGGCCGTCGGTCAACGGCAGGCGAGCGTCGGCGAATCGGTCGATGCGAGCCGCAGTGACGTCTGGATGGCGACCGGTGTCGCGGCGCCGCGGGAATCGTGCGCGTCACTGATCGCATAGGCTGCAGCGAGGTCATCGGCCACCGCGTGGCGTGCGGATGTCTGCTCGGTATTCCAGGCTTGCGCCTGGCGAGAGGCGGGCACGTATGCGGCTACCGAGGTGGCGGGGCCGTTCAACACGGCGGTGAACGAAGCGGCGGACAGTAACAGCGCCAGCAAGGCGCGGATAGCCAAGGTCGTGGTGAGCATGTCGGTTCTCCTGTGGTCGCCCTTCGGCCTGGGTGGCCGGAAAAACGTCGGGCTTTGTCAGAGCGACGAACCGGTGGTGCCGGAATCGACAGGCGGGACAGGTTTTTTCGACGGTATCGGCCGGCAGCGCCTTTCGCGGCTCCGCTAAAGCTGGGTATCGACGAGCAACGATGCATCGTTGCTCATCACCCACGGCACGCTTTGCCTCAGCAGCTCGAAAGCCAGGTGGCTTGAGTTGGGATGGATCTTCACGATGATGTTGGTGTTCTCCGGACTTGGCGGCCCGCCCTCTGCGGGAAAGTCTTCGGATTGAATGAACTCCAGGCACCGCTCGATCTTGCGCAACATGCGTTTCAGCGAACGACGGTCGCCAGGCAGCGGTGTGGCGATAACGATGAACAGGTCCGAGCCGCCGTCCTGCTTCGCGATGTTGATATCGACCACATCCAGGTTGGGAATGGGATGGGCCTCATCGAATGCGTAGAGGTCGCTGTTGTCCATGTAGTAGCTCAAAGGCATCTCGTGGGTAGTCGTGAGATTGGGGTTGGCGGACTCATCCCAGGTTGTCGGATCGCCCATCAGGCGGTTGAAACCTGCCTGATGGTTATTTGCGCCCGCTCAGTCGGCCGCGCTGTGCTCACTGCAGCGCTTCAGCAGAAGAAGTTTGGGGGCGACCTCTACGTACAGGGCGGTGGTTATCTTCTGGAGCACGGCTTTGCGATCGAAGCCTTCCGCCTGATACACCGTTGCGATGTGCTGGATGAATTCGGCGATCAGGAGCCCCCACATTTCCGGCTCATCCCAAAGCTGGGCGCCGATGACAAACGTGGGCTCGCCATCCACTATCCACAACCTGGCTGTTTCCCTGGCATCGGCTCGTGAGTCCGCAAGCCGGGCATTCAACGGTATTTCGTGGATTGAAGTCATGGGTCCACCCTGTGTTGTTTGTTTTTGTATCGGTGGGGGGTCATACCTCTGCAGATCTTCAGCTTCGCGATGGATCCCGCTTCGCTCAATCCATCCCGCGGTCCCGCCGTTGCAGCGAATTAGGTGACGCCGGCGACATGGAACATCGCCGGCGGGCGATCGAAACCTTGCGACCGCCGACTACCAAGACGGAAACCCCGGGCCGCCGTGGCCATGGAGAATGAGATTTCAGTCACAGATTCCAATATTGGTCCCGGGTCGCCCAGGTGCAGTCCGGGAAATCGGGCGGCTCACCTCCTGTCCTTGTTTCCCCGGGTGCCATGGCAGTCGTCAGATGGCACATAAGGCGGGGTTAGCCCGCCTTGTGCGCTCGGAATGGGAAAACGCCGGCGGCGAACGGAGAACCGCCGGCGGGCAATCCTGCTTTCGCCGATCACCGCGATGGAGGACGGAAATTCAGGGCAGCTGTGGCCATGAAAAGTGAGATTTGCGTCACAAATATCAACTTTGCCCCTAAGTTGCCCCAGGCGCTGATCTCGCTTCTATTTGAGTTCCCGTTATCGCCGTAAACAACAAGGCCCGCTGCGAGGCGGGCCTTGTCCTATCGCTCAGGCGCTGGGCTTGTCAGCCCAGCCTACAGTGCTATTTATCGCTCAGATAGATGGCAATCCTCTCTGCAATTTTATTGCCGAGCCATATTCCGCCGAACAATAGGAAAGCAGCATTAATTACATAGAGGACATCGTTCAAATCTTCCTTGATTGAAGAAGATGTCAGCGCGATCAACACAATTGCTCCTAGCCAACTTGCGACCCGGGCGAGATATGCAACTGCACGATATGCGTTCATCGGGTTCTCAGACGATTCAAACGGATAATTACTCCGTCCCCTTTTCTGTACCGCGCTGCGAGAGCAGGTCTTGTTTCATGCGATGTTAATTGTTTTAAATGACGTTAGCACAGCCGTTATTGAACTCCTGCGAAACAAGGTTTTTTTCAAGGGGCTTGATGTAATCGAGGGAATACTTATCACCCTGTTTCGCCGCTTTACGGAACCAAAATAACGCGCGTGTACAGTCCGTTTTTACTTTGCTGTCGGCAACGAGGAAGACCCCATAGTTGTACTGCCCCACCGCGCTGCCATTCTCCGCCGCTATTCGATACCAATAGACCATAGCACCATGACTTCTTTTTATAGAAGCATTGGCGAGCTTAAGCGCCGCATCTGCTTCACCGAGCATGGCTTTCTGCTCCAAGCATTTTGGATCGCATGTTTCTGGAGATGCGTCGGAGTGCGATGATATAACCGACATGCAAAGGCATAAAGCAATCGACGCGATCGCAGAATAGTAGTTGACTTTCATGTCTTCTAATCCTTGTGTTGCTTCTCAGGGGGTGGCGGAGGTGGCGGGGGCGGAGGTGGGGGTGACGTTTTCGGCTTGGGAGTGCGTTGCCCATTAGGCCCAGATGTTTGAACGCCGTTTACGAAAGTCGACCATGCGTCGCCTTTGTTCTGCGCCTGCATCGTAGGTGAATTCTGAATAGATGGGCCAGGGAACAGCTGTCCGCTTTCGGGATAGCCCACCAGTAACGGAGTTGCCTCGACCACCACGCCTCCAGGAACCAAACTACTAAGTGCTTCCGCAAAGCTAACTCCGGTGGCGTTATCTAGACCAGCACTGCAATGCGCTATTCGAAGAGTCGTGAAGCCGCCTTTTGTAAAATCAGATTTGATGCCTGACCAAAATTGAGAAGCAGTCAGCCACTGTCCGTTGCTTACTTGAATTTGTGCATAACCTCTTGGATCAGCGTGACCAGTGGAGGTAAACGTTCCCTTTGGCGACGTATACATTGCCGCACGTCCATATAGCTTGTCATCCGGCGAGAAGTTATTTCTCTCCGGCCATCTTCCATCTGGATCGGTATAGTTATAAGGGCTGTTCCGGGCGTACCAATAGCGGTTGAAGTTGTCGCCGGTGCTGAGGTCGGCGCCGACCTCATCAACCGACAAGAACCGCCCGATCTTTGGGTCGAACATGCGATCTTGCATGTTGATCAGGCCCGTGACCGCGTCACTGACGTGGCCGGCGTATCCTGGCCCATCTTTGAGCAGCCGATTTAGCAGCCAACCGTAAGGCTCGTACTCACTCTTCTCGATCACCACCTGGTTGGCATCGGTGACCGCCACCGGGCTACCCAATGCATCGGTGTGCTGATACTTCACGGCAAACGTATTGCCCGTGACTTCCAGCGTCGCCACCAGGCTGCTGCCCAGGTACATATAGTTGCTGACCTTGCCCTGGCGCTGGTCGTTCTGGTGGATCAGCTGTCCACCTTGGCCATAGAACGAGTAGATGCTGCCCAGCAGCGGGCTGTTGGCTTTCACGCGCCGGCCTTGGCCGTCGTACTGGTAGGTTTCCTTGCCGGTCACCTCCCGCAGCCGGTTGCCGATGTCGAAGGCGAACGACTGCCCGTTCTTGTTGGCGAGGTTGCCGCGTACGTCGTAACCCATGCCGATCACGCTGACGCCGTTGCAGCTGCCGGTCTTGACGTTGGTCAGCTGGTTGCGGGCGTCGTAGCAGTAGTAGTGATCGCGCGCCGCGGTGCCGCCGATGACGAGCCGGGTCATGTTGTCCAGCGTGTCGTACGCGTAGGCGGCATGGCCGAACATCGGCGAGTCCGTGGTCTTCAGGCGATCCAGACCGTCGTAGCTCATGGTGCGATCGCCGCGATGCTCCGGGCGGCCATCGCTGATCGCAGCGACGTTGCCGTTCTGGTCGTAGTCGTAGGCGTCGCGCAGCGGCGCGGTGTTGGTGCACGCACCGCCGACCGAGTCGCAGCTGGTGTCGGGCAGCTGCCGCGCGTTCTGGGTCAGCGTGTGCACTAAACCGTTGCCGTAGGTGAACTGCTTGACCGCACCGTTGGCGTAGTAGCTGATGCCGGTGGCGTAGGTGCCGATCCGGCTCGGCTGGCCTAACGCATTGGGCAGGTACACCGCGCCGAAGCCGTTGGGGTAGAGCATGGTGGCGCGGTGGCCATTGGCGTTGTAGCCGTAGTCGACCGACCACAGGTTCAGGTCGCTGGCCAGCGACTCGCTCTCCAGCAGGCGGCGCTTGTTGTAGGTGTAAGTGGTGACCGCCGGGTCGGCGCCGTTGCTGTTGTTGGCGGTGACCTGCGTGGGCACGCCGTCGGCGGCGTAGGTCCACAGCTGGTTGCCGCGGCCATCGGGGAAGCTGAGGGTCTTGACGCGATTGCGGATGTCGTAAGTGCGGTCCACGCGCACGGGCACCACCGAGGCACTGTTGATGGTGTACTGGCAGGGTGCGCCGGGCGACCACGGCTGGTTGACCGCCGACCAGATCAGGTTGCCGGCGGCATCGTAACCATAGGCCGTGGTGCCGGTCTCGACCTCGCTGGTCTTGCACAATTGCTGGTTCGCATTGTAGGCGAAGTGGCGTTTGTTCCAGTTCGAGTTGTCGGCGTTGTGGCGCAGGACCCCCAGCGGTTTGCCGAACACGTCGCGGGTGAAGTTGGTGTAGGCGCCTTCCGGATGCCAGATCGCCACGGGGGTGTCGTAGCTGGGTTGATCGAAAGCCTGGAACCAGGTGCGGGTCTGGAAGCCGCGCGGGTTGGTGACCACGGTGTAAGGGCCGCTGGCGTTGGACAGATAGCTGGTGCTCGTGGTCAGCACGCCGATCTCGCTGTTCTGCTGGACTTTGGTGGCGCGGCCCAGCGCGTCGTAAGTGGTCCAGACCCCCAGCGCGTTCGGATTGACGGCCGGGTTGGCCCAGGTGTTGTAGACGGCGATATCCAGCGTGCGCTGCGGATAGGACGCGAACGTGGGCTGGCCCTGCGCGTTGTAGCGGGTCACCTTCTGGGTGAGGGTGCCGGCGGTGTTGGCCGCGTCGTAGGTCGACTGCACCAGCGGGCGCCACAGCGCATCGAAGTAGGTGACCTGGCGACCGTTGCCGGTGACCACGGTCTGCTGCCAGTGGCCAGCGGGCAAGCCGTACGCGGCCACGCCTGATTTGACGAAGCTGCGGGTGGTGTCGCTCCAGTTGACCGTGTCGCCGTCGGGATAGTCGATCAGGTTCAGACGGCCCATCGCGTCGTAGAGATACTTGGTGATGTAGCCGTTCTCGTCGGTGATGTAGTTGATCAAGCCCAGGTTGTTGACCACCGCCGACTTGGATTTACCGTCGGCGAAGGTGATCTTCTGCGGGATGCCACGCTTCCAGTTGGCGAAGACGGTCGTGTTGTTCTTGCCGTCCTTGACCGTATACAAAGTGCCGTCGGCGTTGTAGGCCGCGGTCTGCTGCACCTTGCCGAAGGCCCAGGTGACCCAGGGCAGCGCGTTGACGTTGTAGTCGGTCTTGGCCTCGACCAGGCTCACGCAGCTGGCCGGGGCGATGCAGGTGCTGCTGGCGACCTGGCCGATCACCCACTTGGCCGTGTTGTGGTGATAGGCCGTGATGTCGGTGCGGGTGTAACCGCCCGGCGTGCTGGAACGGGTGACCTTGATCGGGTTGGCGAACTTGTCGAACCCTTGCGCCAGCCAGGTGTAGGTGGTGCCTTGCCGGGCGATCTGGCGCTGCAGGACCGGAGTGAACGTCTCGCCGGAACCATCGCCGCGCTCGTAGGGACTGCGCCCCACCAGCGCGGGATACGGTCCATTGGCATTGAAAAAGTACGTGGTGGATTCCACCTGCAGCAGCGACACGGCGCTGCTGCCGCGCTCGACCTTGAGCAATTTGCCGTCGGTTTGCTTGTATCTGTTGCCGAATGTGTAGCGCACGAACTCGCCCGGGCCGGTCACTTCCACGGTCTTGGTGGCGATGCAGCTGTTGTTGGGGCAGTTCTCGGCCCAGCTGTTATTGGGTGGCCCGTAGGTGTAGGTCCACTGATAGGCAGGGATTCCCGGGCCGCTGATCTTCTTCTGGATCAGGCCCACCACATCGAACAGGAATGGGTACTTGGCGTAATCGGCGGGCCCAAAGGGGTCCGGCTTGACGCAGAACTTAGGCACATACGACCGGCCATGCAGTTGTGGCTTGAACTTGAACTCGCCCACCGCGCCAGAGGGATGGACGATCGTGCCGGTGTAGGTGGACTGCGCCGCATAGGAACTGCGCAGCGAGCAGAGGGTGGGGGTTTTGTTGTGGTGCGGCTCGGTGAAAGCGGGTTGGAGGCCTTTGAAGCCAATGGTCCATTTGGACGCGTCGGGCAGCGTCACGGCCGTCAGCGTGTGGCCGCTGTAGGTATAGGTCCAACTGCGCGTGCCATCGAAGACCGAAGCAATGTGTCCGCTGACGTTGTAGGCCAGCGTCAGTTGCCGGCCGTCATTGGCCGCGATCTTGGTCAGGTGCCAGGGCTTGGCGGGGTCGTAGGTATAGGTGACGAAGTTGCCGAAGCGATCTTCGACCTTGGTCGGCAGGATCCACACTTCCACGCGGTCCAAGCTGGTGTTGTCGCCGACCGGAAATCTCGGCTTGAGCCCGGGCGGCAGCGGGTTTGGCCCTGAGAGGGTCAAGGGGTCCACCTTGCCGCGTTCCTTAACGATAGTGGAGGTGCCGGTCTTGACGATCCAGTTGAAGGTATAGCGGGTGCCATCCGGTGCGACCGCCAGAAAACCTTCGCCCGGCACGCCATTGGCCGTGGCCGGCAGGCAGGAGAAATACCACTGGTTGTTGGTGAGCCAGCGATAGGCTTTGCCGTCGGTGGGCTGCTGGGGGTTGTACGTCGCATTGGCGATCAGCATTTCCTGATCGCCCGCGCCCGGGGTGTACAAGTTGTAGCCGTACCAGTACTGGCTGCCCTGCCATAGGCCATTGAAGGTGCCTTTGACGGTCGGCGCTTCGCGAAGGCCCCCGGCAGAACAGCGTTTGTTCGGATCGCCCCAGCCGTCCTTGGGAGTGAAATTGGTGACTTGCCAACCGGTGCTGGCCGCGAACACGCCGTGCAGATGCGGGATATCCAGATCCCAGTCGCCAAACGGACTGGTATCCATATTCCATTCGGCGGACTCGCGGCTCTTGACCACGAAACGGCGGCCGATCTGTACCGGCAAGGCGCTGTTGCCCGGCAGGCTCACGTCCATCGCCGAGAACGTCGTCGCGCCGGTATAAAAGTTGGTCTGTTCGCCGAACAGGTCCGTGCCCAGCGCACCGACCGCTTCGGCCGACTTGATGGTCTTGTCGTATTCCTGGGGAATCGTGATCTGGGCCAGGGCCTGGGTAGCGGCCAACAGGCCGCACAGCATCCACACACCCGCTGTCAGCGCGCGGGTCACGCGAAAATTGAAGCTCATGGTCTTTCCTTGATCCCGCGATCGCTTTTGCGCGACACCGCCGGGTAACCGTTGCGATCCGTTGCGATCCGTTGCGGGCGCATCCCCTGCGCCCGGCCCTTGACCCGTCTTGCCGGCGCCGGGTTCATCGCCCCGGCAAGAGGGGCTGGACAGAAGACGGAAAGCCGCGAAAAAGTGGCCATGGCTTGGCAAGGCCGGGAAGACCGGCCAGCGGCGGCGACCGAAATGCCGGCAGCCGGCACCGGCCAGGGGCCCGGGCGAGGGCGGGGAGGACTAGGCGTTCACGCGGCAGCCCGCGCGATTCTGCTGGTATCGCAAGCCATGCTGACCCTAGCCGACCATCCCCGGATGAAGCGCGCGCCACGCATCGGTTGCGCGGGCTGGACGATCCCGGCGTCGCAGCGGCACCTGTTCGGTCCGGGCGACAGCGTGCTGGCGCGTTACGCCACCCGCTTCGACGCGGTCGAGATCAATTCGGCGTTCTATCGGCCGCATCAGCGCAAGACGTACGAGCGCTGGGCCGGCGAGGTCCCGCAGGATTTCCGGTTTTCGGTGAAAGTGCCCAAAGCCATCACCCACGGGCAGCGGTTGCAGCATGCGGGCGCCCTGCTGGACCGATTCGTGGACGAGATCGGCGGACTCGGACGCAAGCTGGGCGGCGTGCTGGTGCAATTGCCGCCGAGCCTGGCGTTCGATGCGCGCATCGCCTCGAATTTTTTCGCGATGCTGCGGCGACGGCTGGCGGCGGGCATCGCCTGCGAGCCGCGCCACGCCAGCTGGTTCGCCGAAACGGCCGACAGCGTGTGGTCGCGTTATCGCATTACACGGGTCGCGGCGGATCCGGGCCTGTCCGATGCCGCGAGGGTCGCCGCGGGCCATGGCGCCTGGCGCTACTGGCGCTGGCATGGTTCACCGCGGATGTACTACAGCGCCTACGACGATGCGGCCCTGCAAGCCCTCGCGGCCGACGTGCGTGCGGCGACGCCGGCAAGCGCGAGGGCCTGGGCGATCTTCGACAACACCGCGCAAGGCCATGCCATTCCCGATGCGATGCGCCTGCAACGCATGCTGCGTGGCGAGGGCGCGGCAACGCGATCGCGCCGCTGAAGCTAATATGTGCGTTGATCGTCGCAACGGAAAGGTGCGTGTGTCGCGCAGTGCAGTGCTGATCCTTCCGAATCCGTTGGCGCTTTGGCTTTGCGCAGCTTGCGCCTGTTCGCCCGCTCTGGCGCAGTCGGTCGATGCGCCAGTCACGCTGGACCGCGTGCAGGTCACTGCCACCCGCACCGCGCAGGATCCGTGGCAGGTGCCGGCCTCGATCAGCGTGATCGCCGGCGACGATTACCGTACCGACACCGCCGGCGTGGGGCTGTCGGAAAAGCTGCCGGGCGTGCCGGGCCTAGTTGCGCGCAATCGCCAGAACTTCGCGCAGGACGAGCAGATATCGATCCGCGGCTTCGGCACGCGCTCCACGTTCGGCATCCGCGGCCTGCGCCTGTACGTGGACGGCGTGCCGGCGACGATGCCGGACGGGCAGGGCCAGGTGTCGCATTTCAATCTGGGCTCGGCCGACCGCATCGAAGTGCTGCGCGGGCCGTTCTCGGCGCTGTACGGCAATGCCGCCGGCGGCGTGCTGCAGGTGTTCACCGCCGATGGCACGGCACCGCCGAGTTTCGGTGCAGCGGCGGCGGCCGGCAGTTACGGCACCTGGCGCGCGGGCATCGATGCGCGCGGCGCCGGCGAGGGCTACGACTACAACCTCGCGCTGTCGCATTTCGACAGCGACGGCTACCGCCGGCACAGCGCGGCGCGGCGCGAGTCGTTCAATGCCAAGGCCGGGTTCGCGTTGGGCAATTCGATGTCGCTGACGCTGGTCGGCAATGCCTTCTCTTCGCCGGACACGCAGGATCCGCTCGGCCTGACCGCGCAGCAGGCGCGCCAGGATCCGCGCCAGGCGGTCGCCGCTGCTTACGCTTTCAACACGCGCAAAAGCGTGAAGCAGCAGCAACTGGGCGCGGTGCTGGACGCCACGCTGTCGTCGCGCAACAGCGTGCGCGTGCTCGCTTACGGCGGCGGCCGCGAGGTCGAGCAGTTCCTGTCGATTCCGGTCGCCACGCAGGCCAATCCGCTGAGTGGCGGCGGGGTCGTGTCGCTGGACGGCGATTACGCGGGCATCGACGCGCGCTGGATCCACGCGGGCAGCCTCGCCGGCCATCCGCTCAAGTTCGTCGCGGGCCTCAACGGCGACGCGCAGCGCCAGCATCGCCGCGGCTACGAGAATTTCGTCGGCGAACTGCTCGGCGTGCGTGGCGCGCTGCGCCTGGACCAGCAGGATCGCGTCGCCGACAGCGACCAGTACGCGCAGGCCACCTGGCGTCCGGGCGATGCCTGGTCGCTGCAGGCCGGCCTGCGCCACAGCCGCGTGCGTTTCCGCTCGCGCGATGGCTATGTCGTGGCCGGCAATCCCGATGACAGCGGCGGCATCGCCTACTCGGCGACCACGCCCGTGTTCGGCGCGAGCTTCAAGGCTGCCGACAGGCTGCGCTTGTACGCCTCGTACGGCGAAGGTTTCGAGACGCCGACTTTCAATGAGCTGGGTTATCGCGCCGACGGCGGCAGCGGGCTCAATTTCGCGCTGCGCCCGGCGCTTACGCGCAGTGCCGAAGCCGGATTCAAGTTCGCCGGCGATGGCGATGCGCGCGTCGAGTTCGCGCTGTTCCGCGCCGATACGCGCGACGAGCTCGCCGTGGCCACCAGCGCCGGCGGCCGCACCACGTTCCAGAACGCAGGCCGCGCGCGCCGCGACGGCGCGGAGCTGTCGGGCAACGTGCCTTTGGCCGCAGGCTGGCGCGCGCAGTTCGCCTACACCTACCTGGACGCGAGTTTTCGCGACGGCTTCCTGACCTGCATCGCCACGCCGTGCGCGGTGGCCAATACGCCGGTCGCGGCCGGCACGCGCCTGCCCGGCGTACCGCGCAATGCCGCCTATCTCGCCGCGCGTTGGGGCCGTGCGAGCGGATGGCAGGCGACCTTCGATGCGCAATCGATGGACGCGGTCAGCGTCGACAATACCGGCGGCCCGCGTGCCGATGGCTACACGGTATTCGGCGCCTCCGCGGCCTACGTATTCGCATCGGCGCAGGGCGAAGGCCGCGTATTCGCCGGCATCGCCAACCTGTTCGATCGTCGCTACATCGGCTCGGTGATCGTCAACGAGACCAGCGGCCGCTCGTTCGAACCGGCGCCCGGCCGTTCGTTGCTGGTCGGCATGGCGTGGCGTTGGCGCGACTGAAACAAGCGCAAGGCTATCCTGACATTTCCCCAGACCGAGGAAAGGCCATGACCAAGCTGGACAAGCCGCTACGCCGGGCCTTGTCGGTCGCCGACCAGGATTACACGCTCACCATCGATCCCGAGGGCCTGAAGCTGGTGGAAAAAGGCCGTCGCAAGGGCATCGAACTGAAATGGCAGGACCTGGTCAACGGCGACGCGGCGCTGGCTGCGGCGCTGCAGGCTTCGGTGCTGGCGCAGCGGTAGGCGTTCTGAGATTCGTTCGTCGCTACGGCCCGACTGACACCGCTTACGTACAGGCCGATCCCGGTATCGAGAAGATCATGCCGGCTGAGTGTCGCGGCGACTTGCGCATACCTCCGCTGCCAGCGGTATCGCGCCGCGCGTTCAGTGCGCGAGTGCGGCAGCCAGCCGCTCGGCGTTGAACAGGGACAGGGCCTCGTCGCGTTCAAGCGGCGCCGTCCAGCGCGGCATGCGCGCCGACCAGGCGGCGATGCGCGCGGAGACGTTCGGATCGCCGGCATCGATCGCTTTCTGGATCGCCGCCAGCTCCAGATCCGCAGCGCCGATCAGTTGCCGATCACGTGCCAGGCCGGGCGTTGCATAGCGTTCGTCGATCATGCCCAGCGTCGTGCGTGCGCTGGCCAGCATCAGGCGTGCGGTGACGGGATCGTGCGCGTCGAGCGCGTACTGCGCGGCGCGCATGGCCTCGCCTGCGTCCGCCAGATAAGCCGCGAGCGCGATCCTGCGTTCAGTGCTTGAGGCGCATGCGCCTGGCGACAGGGTGCGCACGTACTCGGCGATGCTGTCGAGCGTCAACGGCGCAGGTTCCGGCCCGTCGAATTCTTCGACGATCAGGCCATGCACGAAGGTTTCCAGCGCACGGCTGGAACGATCCCTCGACACCTTCAGCCGCTGCGCGGGTCCGGCCAGATCCGGAATCGCGGTCGGATTGCCGACGCCATCGCCGCGATGCGAGCTCATCAGCGAGGACGTGACGTCCGCCGTGCCCGGCGCTCCCGACAGGCCCGGAAAGCGGAAATCGGGATTGCCGCGGCCGTTGCGATGGCAGCTGTCGCAGGACAAGCCGGCGCGCGCCGCCTGTCCGCCCAGCAGCAACGGCGTGCGGAACGCCGCACGCCCGATCGCGATGCGGCGCATCGCTTGCGCATCGCCCGTCGGCTTCAGGCATTCGCCCGGCGCGTGCGCGAGCGCGTAGGCCTGGCGTTCGGGCGGCAGCCAGCGCGCGGCGCGCAAAGGCAACTCCGCCGCCGCCGCGGCGAGGGCGAAGCAGGTCGCGGCCAGCAGCGCGCCGGTCAGGAAGCGTCCGGCTTGGCCGCCGCGATCCATCGACGCAATTCGTCGGCTTGCGCGCAGCCGAAGCGGCAGGTGTTTTCCAGTTTCGCCAGCATCTGTCGCGCACCGGCCAGATCGCCGCGTTCGACCATCAGCTCGCCGTAATACTCGGTGGCGCCGAGATGATCCGGTGCCGCGGCCAGGGCTTGCCGGTAGTAATCCTCGGCGACGGCGTATCGGCCGAGCTTGCGGTTGACGTAACCCAGGTAGGTGAGGATGTCCGGATGCGGCCCGAACGTGCGCGCCGAATCGTTCAACGCGACGATGGCGGCCTGATAACGCTTTTCGTTGATCAGCGAGACCGCCTGCAGGTAAGCCTGGTCGCCGAGGTCGTCGCTGACGGCGAGAAAATCGGCCGCGACCGGGAGTTGCGACGTGGGCGGACCGCCGAGCGCCGCTTCGACGGCGGGGATCGCGGCTTTCAGATCCGCGGCCTGCGGACAGGCATCGGCGCAGGCGGCGGAACGCTGCTTCAGGTCGTCCAGCACGGCCTTGGCCTTGTCGGGCTTTTCCAGCTTGGCCCAGGTGATGCCGAGCTCCTGTTGCGCAGGAATCAGGTCGGCATTGTATTTCACCGCTTTTTCGAAGTAGCGGCTGGCATCCTTCAGCTCGCCCAGTCCGGCGCGCGCGAGTCCGGCCATGTAGTTGCTGTTGGCATCGCGCGGCAGCGACTGCAGCACGCGCTTGAAGGCGCGATCGGCCTCCTTGTAGTTCTGCGCCTGCAATGCGTCCAGGCCCTTTTTGTATTCGACGGTCGGATCGAAGTTGCGCGCGCTCATGCTCGGCGGGCTGTTGGGCATGGTGCTGCCGCCGCCGCCGCCACCGTCGGCCAATGCCGCGGACGCCGTCAGCAACAGCGCACCGCCGAATGCGATACCGGCGAGTTTCGAAGAGGGAGTCATGGCGTTTCCTCCGGTGGGTGAGGTCACTACAGCGGACGGCGGCTGGCGCTGCTAGCCGGTTTCGGACATCGCAAGCGATGCGGCGCCGGCGGCAACGCGAACATTACTCCTGCGGGTGCGGGACCGGGCACTGACTTATGGCGTTTCCGATGACCGGCAAGAGACAGTGTCGCGGGCCGGATGGCGGGCGCAATGGCCGGCAAACGCAGTGACTTGCGATCGCAACGGCGCATTCATGTAGGACTTCCCCTACAACCAGCTACGCGTTTCGCTTACTGCAACGCCGGACGCAATCGAGCATGGTGGCGCTTGCCAACTGGGCGGCGTCGCCGGGGCTGCGATGGAACGCAATATGATCGTGATCGAATCCACGGCGATGGGCTGGCGGGTGGCCGACGAAGGCGCCGAATCGCAGACTTACGCGACCAAGGCCAAAGCCATCATGGCCGCCTACGCGCGCGCATCGCAGCGCCAGCAGGCGACGGGCCGGGCCGTGGCCATCAAGATGCCGCACGGCTGGGGCGCCATGGTCGTGGTCGGAGCGCCGGCCTAGCGCGATTTCGCCGCCCGCCGGCCGCTTTCGTTCATACCTGCGTCGACCGCGTATTCCGGCGCCACATCGCCCGCGCCGCAGGCGTACCATGGGTCGGCACACCTTCGCCAACGCGGCATCTCCGCAGGCGCCCGCGATCGTCCGATCGCCCTTTCCTGAGCATCCGAATCATGGCCCATACCCACGCACCCGGGCTGGTGCTCCACATGTATCCCGAAGTCCTGCTCAAGTTCGGCGCCAGCCATACCGTCGAACCGCAGGACGCCGTGGCCGCGCAGCATTATTTCGTATGCCTTACGGCCGATGCGAGCGAAGGTTTGTGGACGCCGCTCTATCTCACCCGCGGCGATCATCGCCTGGCCATTCCCGAAATCGCCAAGTCCGGGCATGCGCGCTGGACGCGCGGTCCGTCGTACTACGATCCCGACGAACTCTGGCGCATACCGCACAAGGCCGCGCAGCGCGGCGCGGCGGCGGCGATGGATCAATCGGGGCCGAAATCGGCGAACACGGTGGCATTGGCGTCGTTGCCCAGCCGCGCGCAGTTTCCGTCCGATTCGGCTTTTCGCGAGACCGCGCAGCGTACCGCGCAAGGTTGAATTGCGAGCCGGGCACGGGTGACGCCGTGCTCGTCGACCCCGCCGGAATCGAGCGTGCGTGTGTGCATGCTGTCCTTGGGCCAGATCGTCAGTACCGGTGCGCGGTGCGGGGAAAACTCGTTGGCATACGACGTCGGCACGTAATCATGGCGACGCGGCGCGCCAGGCGGATGCGCCGGGATCCGGCGTGCGCTGAAGGCATGCGTCGCACGCGCCGTCGGATCGTTGGTGTCGGGCATGTCGACGCTGCCGGCGAAAGCATCGCCGTTCCGCTTGCCGACATAAGTCGAACGACGTACTTCGGCATCCCGCATCCCCTTGCGCATCCGGCGCAGCGATCGCTGCATCGAATGGATGCCTGGGGAAGCCTCACCGTCGCAGGCCGGACCGCCGGTCATGCGCTCCCGCGCTTATGCGCCGACCGCGCGCCTGACCGCATCGATGTCCCTTATCGCTCGGACTTCGACGCAGCCGGTTTGCGCCCACGGAAATTTCGAGGCGATCTCGACGGCTTCGGCCATGTTCGCCGCTTCGATCAGGTTGAAGCCGCCCAGGATTTCCTTGGTCTCGGCGAACGGACCGTCGACGACGGTGGTGCGGCCGCTGCGGATACGCACCGTCCTGGCCGACGAAGCCGCTTCCAGTTGCTGCGATTCGAGCAGACGGCCGCTTGCGCGCAGCTCATCGGCATGGGCGAAGCAGTTGCGCATCATCGTGTCGGCTTCGCCCGTGGGCAGCGCTTCGAGCAGCGAGTCGTCGTTATAGATCAGGGCGAGAAATTGCATGGCATCCTCCAGGGGAAGGCGCACACAAGTAAGACGATGCGGGCCCCAGGTCAAGTCCCGCGGCCCAGGCCGCACCGGGGCCATTCATCGCCGGTCGCGCGAATGCGGGGGTCGCGCTGGCGCATTGTCCCGCTGCCGGGACGGCGTCATCGGTTCAACACCGCGAGGATGTCGTTCGTCATCGCCACCTCGGCGAATTCGGCACGCAGCGTCGCCAGATGCGCGCGGCTGACCGCTTCCGCGGCGATGATGCCGCCGTCGCCGTCCGGCAAGTCGAAGCAGGTGCAGGCGTCGCCGACCACCAGCGTGCGATAGCCGAGGTTGCTGGCCACCCGCGCGGTCGTGGACACGCACATATCGGTGCTGATCCCGAACAGCACCACGCTGGTCACGCCGAGACGCCGCAGACGCAACTCCAGGTCGGTGCCGATGAAGGCGGCGTTGACCGATTTGCTGACCACGGGTTCGCTGCTGCGAGGTTCGAATCCGTCGCGGAAGGCATTGCCGGGATGGTCCGGGTGCAGCGTGGAACCCTCGATGACCGAATCGTGACGGACATGGATCAGCGGTCGGCCGCTGGCGCGCCAGGCATCGAGCAGACGCAGGCCGTTGGTTTCCATGGCCGGGTTGTCGCGGCGGCCCCAGGGCGGGTAGTCGAAACCTCGCTGCACGTCGATCGGGATCAGGGCGGTGTGCTGGTCGAGGGTCATGTTGGATTCCGTTGCAGAAGGTCAGGCGATGTCGCGGCGCACGTCGCCGCAAGCGCGTTCGACGCGCGCCACGCCGGCGGTGGCGGCAGCGCGGCGAAACGAGGGGTCTCGGACATGGCGTGCAGAGCGATCACGATAGAGGCGGACACTGTGCGGGCTCGCGCGCGCCGGTCTCAACCCGGCAGAATGCCGGTGGCGGCCGTCGATACGCCGCCCGTTCCCCTCACGGAGCCGCCATGAAAGCCCTGGATGCCGTCGACCGCAAACTGATCGCCTTGCTGCAGGACAATGCGCGCCTGTCGACGGTCGCGCTGGCCAAGGCGGTGGGCCTGTCGCGCAGTACCGTGCAGGAGCGGTTGCAGCGGCTCGAGAACGCCGGCGTGATTGCGCAGTACACCGTGCGCCTGGGCAGCGGCGGCGATCCGCTGCAGGCCTGGCTGTTGCTGCGCTATGCCGATGGCTTCAGCTGCGACGACGTGATGCCGTCGCTGGCCGGCATGCCGCAGGTGCAGCAGTGCTACAGCGTGGCCGGCGAGATCGATCTGATGGTACGGGTCAGTACCGATACGCCCGGACAGCTGGCCGACCTGCGCGAAGCTATCGCGATGCTGAAGGGCGTCGACGATGTCACCACGCTGGCCGTGTTGCGGGTCACGCTGGATCGCGGCTGACGGCTTAGATGGCGCGCGGACGAAAAAGGTTGCAGGCACGCCATCGGTCTCGATGACCTTCGGCACAGTTGCTGGCTTGGCCGCGCTTCTAAAATGGTCCGGACGGCTTCATGTTTGCGATTCAGGCAAATGGAGAACGTTACGCCCACGACCGCTGCACTCAATAGAGAACCGACATGATTCCTGCAATCAGCAAAACTTTGAAGACCTTCGCATTGGGCGTCACGGTGGCCCTCGGCGTTGCCGTCAGCGCCCATGCGCAACAGTCGTCCGGCAATATCATGGGCGAGGCCGTCGCCGGCGATACCATCGTCGTGCAGGGCGGGGCAACCGGTTTCCATCGTGAAATCAGCATCGAGAAGGACGGCAAGTACAACTTGCGCGCAATACCGGCAGGCACGTACACGGTCACCGTCAAGCATGCCGACGGCAGCGAAGCGGCGCCGAAGCCGATCGCCGTGCGGGTAGGTTCGACCGCTCGCGTCAAGTGATGCGCTGAACGCCGACGCGTCCCGTCCGGACGGACGGTCGCGGCAGGCGGTTGGATGAAAGAGGTCGGCCTGCCGGGTCGGCCTCTTTTTTGCGATCGACAGAACCGTCCGTCAGGTTTGCGGGCGGTCAGGCGACATCCAGGAAGTAGGGCACCACTTCGCCCTTCACCTTGATGGTCATCGGGTTGCCGCGGCGGTCGAGCGCCTTGCCGACCGGCAGTCGCACCCAGCCTTCGCTGACGCAGTATTCCTCGACGTTTTTCTTCTCTTCGCCGTTGAAGCGGATGCCGACGCCGCGCGCCAGTACGGCGGCATCGTGGAACGGGCTGCGTTCGTTGGTGGACAGACGATCGGGCGGTGCGTCGGACATCGTGCTTGGGGCCGGGTTCGGTGGCGCACAGGATAACGCCTGGCGGCCGTTTCAGCCCGCCGGTTCGGCTTCCGCGCCGCTGCGCTGCAGCGGATCGGGCAGCGTCTCGCCGTTGGGCGTGAAACCCAGCGACACCGAATTGAGGCAATGCCGCTCGCCGGTCGGCGGCGGGCCGTCGGGGAACACATGGCCGAGATGGCTGCCGCAGCGCGCGCACACCACTTCCGTACGGATCATGCCGTGGCTGTTATCGCGGATTTCGCGGATGTGCGCGGCATCGTAGGGCTGGAAGAAACTCGGCCAGCCGGTGCCGGATTCGAACTTGGCGCTGGAGCGGAACAACGGCAGTCCGCAGAAGCGACAGGTGTAGACGCCGTCGCGCTTGTTGTCGAGGAACACGCCGCAGAACGGCGCCTCGGTGCCATGCGCCAGCAGCACATGGCGCTCCTCGTCGCTGAGCGTGGCGGTCAGCTCGCGGCGTTGCGCGTCGGTCGGTGGCGAAAGGTCGAAGGCGGTCATGGCGTAGTCCTGGCAAGGCGGTGGGATATCGGAGGCGGCATCGGTCCGGAACGTTGCGCGCTCAGGCGTGCGCCGCTTGTGACGGCTGGCGCCGAGCCCGTCATCCTTCGCTGTGCTGGGGATGACACGGAGCGGATCAAGCGCTCGCGGCCGAAACCGTTCCTACGAAGAGCAGCCGAGCGAGCTCCGCTCTACAGGCTTGCGACGCGCACCATGCGGTCGAGCAGGTGCTCCATCGTCGCCGCCATGCCCATGCATTTGCCCATGTGCACCGGCGAGGTCTGGATGATCGAGCTGCGTTTTGCGGTAAGCCAGTGGAAGCGGGCGCGCAGCGGCAGCTGGCCGATCGGCCCGCTGCCCGCGCCGCCCTTGCAGATGGCCGGAATCGTGTCCAGGTGCCGGCGCAGCGCGTCGATGTCGATGGCAGGATCGAGCGCCAGCACGCGTGTCGCATCCAGTTCGATGCGCGCTTCCAGATAGCCGCCCGCCTCGCACGACAGGATGATGCCGACGTTGACGAACTCTTCGCGCTCCACGCGCGGCACCACGCGGATCACCGCATAGTCGTAGGTGTCATGCGCGCGCACGGATGGCCTCCTCGACGAAACGTTCGCGTTGCGCCAGCCGTTTCACCAGGTATTCGACGTAGGCCGCGCGCTGCGTGGCGGGATCGGCGAAGGCGTCTTCGCCCTGCAGCCATGCGTCGGGCAGCTGCGCGACGATGCCGGCGATCGTTTCCGGCGGCAGCTTCGCGGCCAGCTGCGCATCGGCTTCGGCGATCCTGTCCGCCCAAGGCAGCAGCACGTGATCCTTGATCAGCGCGAACGGCTTGCCGGCGTCGGCGGCGCTGCCATCCCAGCCGTGATGGAAATACAGGGCGGCACCGTGGTCGATCAGTTTCAGCTGCCGATGCCAGATCAGCAGATTGGTATTGCGCGCGGTACGGTCGACATTGCTGACGTAGGCGTCGAACCAGACCACCTGCGAGGCCAGCATGGCATCGGGATGCTCAGCGACCGGATCGAAGGCGACCGCGCCCGGCAGGTAGTCCAGCGCCAGGTTGAGGCCGGCGCTGGCGCGGATCAGATGCTGGATCTCGGGATCGGGCTCGGTGCGCGCGAGGGCGGGATCCAGGTCGACGAATACGATCTCCGGCACCGGCAGGCCCAGCGCCTGCGCGATTGCGCCGGCCACCCATTCCGCCACCAGCGCCCTGGCGCCCTGTCCCGCACCGCGGAACTTGAGCACGTACAAGCCTTCGTCGTCGGCCTCGATCACGGCCGGCATCGAACCGCCCTCGCGCAGCGGCGTGACGTAGCGGGTGGCGGCGATGGTGCGTGGCGTCATCGCATAAGAATAGCCTTTCGTCATTCGCAGAGCTCGCTCCGGGCGCGATCCGGTGAGCGGTTTTCTGAGCCCGAGCTCCCATTTACCTGACACCCCGGTTTTCTCGTCATCCCGAGCGCAGCGAGGGATCTGTTGCGCGTGCCGACAGCAGATCCCTCGCTGCGCTCGGGATGACAGGTCTTGGGGCAATGGCGGCGATGCGTCCCTGTCGAAGCCTGAGGTCGCGGTCGGTGGCGGATAGCGCATAGACTGCCGACAATCCGATCCGGCGGTCCGCCATGAAAACCCAGTTCGTGCTTGTCGATTTCGAGAACGTGCAACCCAAGAACCTGGGCGCGCTGCAGGCGGGGCCGTTCCACATAAAGGTGTTCCTCGGCGCCAGCCAGTCGAAGATCACGCTGGAGCTGGCGCGGACGCTGCAGGCCTTCGGCAGCGACGCCGAATACATCCAGGTCTCCGGCAACGGCAGCAATGCGCTGGATTTCCATATCGCGTTCTACATCGGCCGCCTGGCTGCCGCGTATCCGGAAGCCGGCTTCACCATCGTTTCCAAGGACACGGGTTTCGATCCGCTGATCAGGCATCTGACCACGCTCGGCATCGTCTGCACGCGGGTGAAGGCGATCACGGACATCGTGCCCGCCAAACCGGCGTCCGCCGCCGCACCGGTCATCAAGCCGGCACCGCGCAAGGCGACGGCCAAGACGGCGGTCAAGGCTGCGACGAAAACCGCGCAGAAATCCGTGCAGAAAGCCGTGATGGCGCCGAGGCCGGGCCGTTACGACGAGGTCGTCGCGCGTCTGGTCAAGTTGAAGGCGGCGCGCCCGGCAACGCTGAAGAAGCTGGGTTCGTCGATGCTGTCGTGGTTCAAGCCGCCGCTCGATCAGGCGGAAGTGGACGCGCTGCTGGCGCAGCTGGCCAAGGACGGCAAGATCAGGATCAGCGGCACCAAGGTCAGCTACGCGCTCTGACCGCGCAACTTGTCTGCCCTCTCAAAAAGAGGGGAGTTGTTGCTCTTCGTAGGAGCGGCTTCAGCCGCGAGCTCTTGGCAGCAATCCACCTCGTGTAAAAAGCTCGCGGCTGAAGCCGCTCTTACGAAAAGCTGGCTTCGTCGCGATCGAAAAACGGAATCGCCGCATCAGCGGCGCTCATGCCGCCCCTGCGCCTTCGCATTGCGTATCACCGCCCGCACCCGCTCGCGATCGATGTGCCGCGAGATGGCGACCGCGCCGAGCCGGATCGCTTCCTCTCGCAACCTGGCGGTGACGTCGTAATGCGCGCCGCTGGTCTTGTCCTGGAACGCCCGGCGCGGTATCCCCAGGCGCGCGGCGAACGCGTGCAACTCGTCCAGCGTGTCGGCCATCAGATGCGCCCAGCGTTCGCTGCGCCATAACGTGACCGCGTCGTCGACGTAAACCGTCATGGCGTGCCTGCGGCGTTGCTGCTGTGCGTCATGGCGCAAGCATAGCGGCCCGGGATGCGAAAAATGAACAGTTGTTCGGGTTCGGGCGGCGTTAGCCGCGCCAGGCGCGAACGTACGCCGCAGGATGCCGATGTTCACGCAATATTCGTCTTCCGCAGCCAAGACTCTGGCCTCTGCAAGTGGAAGGAGGTTGAGATGAAGAAGACACTCACTGCATTGGCGCTCGCACTGGCCTGCGCATCCGGCGCCGCCTGGGCGCAGGAAGCGCTGACCGCGCCGCAGGTGCGCGCCAAGCTCACCGAGCAGGGCTACACCAAGATCAACGACCTCAAATTCGCCGATGGCGTGTGGAAGGCCGATGCACGCAGCGCCGACGGCAATCGCGTCGATGTGCGCCTCGACCCCAAGACCGGGCGCGTCTACCCCGACGAGCAGATCGCCAAAATGAGCGAAGCCGACGTGCGTGCCGCGTTGTCGGCGGCCGGCTATACCAATATCCATGACGTGGATTACGAGGACGGCATCTGGAACGCCGAAGGCGACGACCCCGCCGGCAAGGATGTCGAGCTGAAGATCGATCCGAACACCGGCAAGGTGATCGGCAAGGAGAAGGACTGACCTGTTGGCGCGCAGAGGTCTTGGATCGCATAAGAAGGGCCGCATCCGCGGCCCTTCTCTTTGATCGGACGCCGGAACGGCCTCAGCCGGGGCGGTAGCGGCAATGACCGGACGTATGGCCGGTCATGGGCCGGAGCCGCAACGCAGCGGATTATTCTCTGCGGCTTGCGCCGCACGCCTCGCGGCACCATCTTGATGCCATGGCCGAACCCGTAATCTCCACGCCCGCAGAAACCGAGCACGACGGCGTCGTCGGCTCCGCGCCCGTCGTGCGCGCCGCCAGCGCGCGCGGGGAATGGCAGGTCGTCCGCGACCTGGTGCCGTTCCTCAAGCCCTACAGCGGCCGCATCGCGCTGGCGCTGGCGTTGGTGATCGCCGGCAAGCTGGCCAACCTGACCGTGCCGATGGTGCTGAAGCGGCTGGTCGACGGGCTGGGCGTCGAACCGACGCTATTGGTACTGCCGGTGGCCCTGCTGGTCGCTTATGGCGCCTCCAGGCTGTCGGTGACGCTGTTCACCGAGTTGCGCCAGGTCGTGTTCGCGCGGGTGATGGCGCGCGTGTCGCGGCGGGTCACGCTGCAGGTGTTCCGCCATCTGCATGCGTTGTCGCTGCGTTTCCATCTTGCGCGCCGCACCGGCGGCGTGGCGCGCGATGTCGAGCGCGGCGGCGCGGCGATCTCGGACCTGCTCGACTGGACGCTGTACACGATCCTGCCCACCGCCCTGGAAGTGCTGCTGGTCACCGGCGTGCTGGTCTGGCTGTACGACTGGGGTTTCGCGGCGATCACACTGGTCACGCTGGCCGCGTACATCCTGTTCACCTTCTCGGTGACCGAATGGCGCACGCGCTACTACCGCGCGGCGGTAGAGGCCGATACCCGCGCCAACGAGCGCGCGGTCGATTCGCTGCTCAATTACGAGACGGTCAAGTACTTCGGCAACGAGGAACACGAGGCGCGCCGCTACGACGAGAACCTGGTGCACCTGGAGAACGCCCAGGTCAAGAGCCGCAAGACGCTGGCGGTGCTGAATCTGGGCCAGACCGTGATCGTGGCGATCGGCGTGACCGCGATGATGTGGCGCGCCGCCGCTGGCGTGGTCGCCGGCACCATGACCGTAGGCGACCTGGTGCTGGTCAACGCCTACCTGCTGCAACTGTCGGCGCCGCTGAACATGCTCGGCATGATGTACCGCGAGGTCAAGCAGGCCTTCACCAATCTCGAGCGTCTGTTCGGCTTGCTCGACGAACGCCAGGACGTGCAGGACCGCGAGGCTGCGGTGCCGCTGCGCGTATCGCAGCCGCGGGTGGCGTTCGAGCACGTGCACTTCGCCTACGACGCGCGCCGCGCGATCCTGCAGGACGTCAGCTTCGAGATCCCGCCCGGCGGCACCGTCGCCGTGGTCGGCCACTCCGGTTCCGGTAAATCGACGCTGGCGCGGCTGCTGTACCGCTTCTACGACGTCGACGCCGGCCGCATCGCGATCACCGACGACGAAGGCGTCGCGCACGACATCCGCGACTACGCCCAGGCCAGCGTGCGCGGCGCGGTCGCGATCGTGCCGCAGGACACGGTGCTGTTCAACGACACCATCTACTACAACATCCTGTACGGCCGCCCGACCGCCAGCCGCGAGGAAGTGGAACGGGCCGCGCGCGCGGCGCACATCCATGAGCTGATCGTGTCCCTGCCGGACGGTTACGAGTCCGAAGTCGGCGAACGCGGGCTCAAGTTGTCGGGCGGCGAGAAGCAGCGTGTGGCGATCGCGCGCGCACTGCTCAAGAATCCCGCGATCCTGATCTTCGACGAGGCCACTTCCGCGCTCGATTCAAAGTCCGAGAAGGCGATCCAGGCCGAACTGGACCGCATCGCGGTCGGCCGCACCACGCTGGTGATCGCGCATCGCCTGTCGACGGTGATGGATGCCGACGAGATCCTGGTGATGGATGCCGGCCGCATCGTCGAACGCGGCAGCCATGCGCAGCTGCTGGCGACCGACGGCCACTACGCGCAGATGTGGCGACTGCAGCAACAGGAACAACGCGCGGCGGCGGCGGCCGAGGCCGTCGTCTGACGTTCAGCGCCGTTCGGGCGTCTCCCGCGGCTGCGGCTGTTCGATATCCGTAACCGGAGATCCGGTCCCGGGTAGCTGTGAAGGCCGCGGCTGTGGTGGGCGGGGCTGCGGTGCGGCCGGCACGGGTGGCGCCTGTCGGATCGGGTGCGCGCTGACGGCCGCCCTGACTTCCGGTGGCGCGAATCTGAGATCGCAATCGGCATGCGCGTCAGCGCTGGCCGCGAGCGCCAACGCCATCATCGCCGCAGCGATCCAGTGCCTTGCAGCGTCCATCGTGCGATCCGCAATCGACATGCGGTCGATGCTGACGCGCAACTGGCGCCGAATCTATCCGGATCTTGCCATCCGATGAAAGGACGCGGACGCGGCGGCGCTCACGTGCCGGTAGCTTTGAACTCCTTGCCCAGCCACTCGTCGATCAGCCGCCTTTCGTAGCGAAGCGTATCGCTGCTGCCCACGGGCGAGCTATTCATCATGAACGTCAGGTCGGTGAGCTTGCGATCGCCCTGCGCCAGCACGCCACCGCCGTCGTCGGTCAGCTTGAAGGACAGTTCGATGCGCGGCGGATAGATGTCGCGCACGACCCGTGTCGAGCTCATGCTGGCGCGATGCCAGGGCTCGAACTGGCCGGCGCGGCGGATGTCGGTGATGGTCACGTCCAGGCGCTGTCCCGGTGCGAGATCGCGCGCCGCGCGCTTGCGCACGTACTCGGCCAGTTGCTTCACCCAGTCGCCGCGCTTGGCTTCCCAGCGGTTGCCGCTCTGGCGAATCTCGGAGAACTGTGCCGGATCGGTCCAGCTTACGTTGATGGGGCCTTCAGCCGGTAGGCTGCGCGGCTGCTTCGGGTCGGTGACATCCGATGCCGCGAAAGCGCTGCCCGCGAACAGCGCGCCGACGATAACGACGGTCAGGAAACCTGAGGGAGTTTTCATGGCTTGCGACCTTGGGGACCTGACCGTGATTCTGGACTTCCGGAGGGAAAATCTGCGGAAACGCGGTGTGAATGCTCGGCTGCCGTTGCCGCTCATTCATCCAGCGACGAACCGCGTGGCGCGGTTATCATCCCGCTGCGAATGGCCACAGCGGCATTCGGTCACAGCCACTGCGCCATCCACTCGCCCGGCCAATGGAGCAGAATTCACAATCTGCACGCGAATGAACGGAGCAACAAGAGTGGCCGAGAGCGATTACCAGATACTCGACGAACGTTTCAGGGGCTTGATCCGCACCAGCGCCAACATCGAGCGCTTGCACGGTGGCTGCCGCTGGACCGAGGGTCCGGTGTATTTCCCGGCGCACCGCAGTTTGCTGTGGAGCGACATCCCCAACGACCGGATGCTGCGTTACGACGAGATGTCCGGACAGGTCGGCGTATTCCGGCAGCCGGCGAACTACACCAACGGCAACACCGTCGACCGCGAGGGCCGGCTGGTCAGCTGCGAGCATGGCGGCCGGCGCGTGGTCCGTACCGAGCACGACGGCGCCATCACCGTGCTCGCCGACTGTTTCGATGGCAGGCGCTTCAACAGCCCCAACGACGTGGTGGTGCGCTCGGACGGCTCGATCTGGTTCACCGATCCGTCCTACGGCATCGATTCCAATTATGAGGGCCACAAGGCCGACAGCGAGATCGGCGCACGCCAGGTCTACCGCATCGATCCGGCGACCGGTAGCGTGCGCGTCGTCGCGGATGATTTCACGCAGCCCAACGGCCTGGCCTTCTCGGCGGACGAAAAGCGCCTCTACATCGCCGACACCGGCCTGGGCGACGGCGTGATGCGCGTGTTCGACGTCGGCGAGGAAGGCCGTCTCTCCGGCGGC
>Ga0193753_10000319_pt1 | contig 47532 bp, 44 predicted proteins | sample H1c2metaG_FD_144925 | JGI IMG/M metagenome (GOLD analysis project Ga0193753, IMG submission 144925) | Soil microbial communities from a riparian zone of the East river system, Colorado, United States - H1c2 | ecosystem: Environmental > Terrestrial > Soil > Riparian zone | place: USA: East...
GGGCGGTGGTCGATGCTCTCGGTGATGGGGGCGCCGGTCTGGTCGCGCTGCTCCGGCTGTGCGGGCCTCACAACCTGCTCAACTATGTGCTCTCGGCGTCGTCGCTGACTCTCGGCCAGTTCGTGGTGGGCACGGTGGTCGGCTCGCTGCCGTCGGTGGCGCTGGCCTCGGTCGGCGGCGCGATGGTGCATGACGCGGCCGCGCTGTGGCTTGCTCTCGACCAGCTCGGTCCGGCCTCGGCGATCATCCTCATCGCCGGGGCGATCGCGCTGGTGCTCGCGATCGTGGTCATGGTGCGCGCCACCCGGCGGGCGCTGGCTGGTCGCGGCGTCGCCGATGCCGTGTCTCGTGATGTCGTGTCCTATAATGATGAGGTGGCACCCGCGCGCGACACCTCTCCCATGATCCGCCACACCGATGAGATGGAGTGGCAGCCTTCGCCGAGCCCCACCGTGTGGCGCAAGCGACTGGAGCTCGACGGCCCGGCCGAGGCGGGTCGGGTCACATCGGTGGTGCGCTACCTGCCCGACGCCTCGTTTCCGCCGCATCCGCACCCGGACGGCGAGGAGATCCTGGTGCTCGACGGGGTGTTCACGGATCAGACCGGCGACCACGGCGCTGGCTCTTATCTGCTCAACCCGGAGGGGTTCGAGCATGGGCCTTCGTCGGGGCCGGGCTGCATCCTCCTGGTCAAGCTGCGCCAGTACCCGGGGGCGGGGCGCGAGGTGGTGCGCGTCGACAGCGCGCGGGCGGTGTGGTCGCCGCACGCGGTCGCCGGGGTCGAGATGCTCGAGCTCTATCGCAGCGACGATCACCCGGAGGAGATGCGGCTGGTCCGCATCGCGGCCGGCGCCGATGTCCCGGCCCAGGGGTTCCCGCGCGGCGAGGAGATCTTCGTGGTCGACGGATCGTTTCGCGACGAGCACGGCGCGTACCGGGCCGGCAGCTGGGTGAAGTATCCGCCCGGTGGCGAGCACACGCCGCGCAGCGACGGCGGCTGCACGCTCTACGTGAAGAAGGGACACCTGGGCGGGTGAGCTCGCGCGGCGCCGCGCCTCGGGTCAGCTCGACGCGGCAGCGCCCCACGTGATAAACAGGAATCCGTTGCCGACCGGCCTGTCCCACATCTTCGACCAGAAGCGCATCATCGTCTGTGTCGGCTCGGGCGGCGTGGGCAAGACCACCACCGCTGCCACCATCGCGCTGGAGGGGGCGCGGCGGGGCAAGCAGGCGCTGGTCCTGACCATCGATCCGGCCCGGCGGCTGGCCAGCTCGCTCGGGCTCAAGGAGCTGGGCCACGACGTGCAGCCGATCCCGGACGCGGTGCTGCGCAGCGCGGGTGAGGTCGCGCCGGGCGGGCGGCTGTCGGCGATGATGCTCGACCAGCGGCGCGCCTTTGACGAGGTGGTCGCGCGCTACGCGTCGGACCCGGAGGCGGTGCGCCGCATCCTTGCCAACCCGATCTACGGGCAGATCGCCGGCTCGCTGGCCGGCGCACAGGAGTACGCCGCGCTGGCCAAGCTGGAGGAGCTCGAGCACGACCAGGCCCACCAGCTCATCGTGGTCGACACTCCGCCCACGTCGCACGCGCTCGACTTCCTCGACGCGCCGCAGAAGCTGAGCGCCGCGATCGACTCGCCGGCCATCGAGTGGTTCCGCCGCCTGCGCGGGCAGGAGGGGAGCGGCTGGTCGGTGGTGGGCCGGAGCGGCGCCTACATGCTGAAGCGGCTGAGCAAGTTCGTCGGCACTCGCTTCCTCGACGACCTGGCCCTGTTCTTCACCGAGTTCAACGACATCCTGGGCGGATTCCGCCAGCGCGCGGAGGCCACCTTCTCGCTGCTGCGCCGGAAGGACGTCGGCTTCGTGCTGGTGGCCAGCCCCGAGCCGATGGCCATGCGCGAGGCGCTGTCGTTCCACCAGCGCCTGGTCGCGTCCGGAATGCCGATGACCGGCTTCGTGGTCAACCGCGTCCACCAGAGCCACCCGCTGTCCGGCGCGATCGATGCGCCGGCCGAGCTGGTCGCGTATCCGCCGGTGGCCCAGCTCGGCCTCCAGGCCGGCACCATCCGCATCGCGGGCGAGGCCCTGCTCGGGGCCCACACCGACTTCGAGATCCTGGCCGGCGCCGATCGCCGCGCGGTCGACTCGATGCGGGCCGCGGCCGGCCCGGACGGCACGCTGGTCGAGGTGCCGATGTTCGACGAGGACGTGCACGACCTCTCGCGCCTGGCCGAGGTCGCCAGCTACCTGTTCCGCTGAGGCGGCGGTCGGCTCGGCCCGCTCAGGGGCGACGCACCGACCAGCTCTTCCACACCTGCGCGCGCACCTCGGCGGCGGACGCGGCCGGCGCGCCGATCACCAGCACCACCGCGTCGCCGCGCCGCTCGGCGCTCGCGATCGCGCCGCTCGGGGCGCGGAACTCGATGAGGAGCGGCTTGCTCGACGCCTGGGCCCCGCCCGACAGCGACGGCAGCGCGTCCTCCAGCGCGCCGAAGAACTCGACCGCGTCGACCTCGCTGTCCCACACCGAGTAGAGCACGCCGACCGCCGACGCCGCGGTCGTGTCCAGCTTGCCACCCGGCACGTAGAGCGCGATTCGATCCCCGCCCCAGCCGGCCGCCGCGATGCGCGCGGTCCACTCCGCCACCTTGTGCTGGCGCAGGAGCACCGACGCGCCCAGCTCGCCCATGACGTTGTCGTAGCGCTGCTTCATCCCCTTCAGCGCCGGCAGCGCGGCAGCGCGCACCTCGATCGGCCGCTCGTACGACGCGTAGGTGCTGGGGTGGAGGATGTGCTCGCTCGACAGGGGCGGCCGCTTGTAGACCTCGTCGACCGCCTTCCACGGGTGGGTCTTGCGGATCTCGGCGATGAACTTCACGCCGGACAGATAGGGGAAGACCAGGCTCTCCTTGAGCGCGAGCGGCGTGTCGCCGAGCGTGGCCATGCCCATCGACATCATCGCGACCACGCTGTCCACGAACCCGTCCTGGCCCCACGGCACCGGCGTCGGGCTGGAGAACTCGAGCATGAGGGCCAGCCCGTCCCCCTCGATGAGCGACTGCCGGCCCAGCGTCGAGTCGGCGTTCTTCTTGTCGGCCATCATCCAGCGGCCGATCTGGAAGTGCTGGTCCTGCAGCGCGTGGTCGATCTCGTGCGCCATGATCGCGTCGTTGCCGAGCGTGATCCAGTCGGCGATGTAGAGCTGCTTCTCCCACGGGTCGTAGAACCCGGCGATCTGCTCGGTCAGCAGATCGACCACCAGCTTCAGGTAGTCGGAGTCGGGCGGCAGCAGCCCGAACCGCTTCATCGCCATGCCCTCGTTGACGATCTCGTCGGGCTTGTACTCGGAGCGCACTCGCTTGAGCAGCCGCTCGGTGATCTGGGGCTTGCTCATGACGCCGCGCTTGATCGGCTTCAGGATCGCCAGCCCGCGCAGCTTCGACACCTTCTCCGCGATCCGGTCGGCCTCCTCGACCAGCTTCTTCTTGTCGTCGGGGACCTGGGCGCGCGCGGTGGCGCCCGCCGCGATCGAGAACGCAAGCGCCAGTGGGATCGACACGCGAGCCGACATCGAGTCATTGTACGGGGGTAGCGCCGCCGGGCAAGGCTTGCCTTTCGAGGCGAGAGGGTTACAAGGGTGGCCTCCGTGTCGAGCAGCGAGGACAGTCCGCCCGGGGCCACGCTGGCCGATCTCCTCGCCGCCGCGGCGGCGGGGCCGGTCGTCGCCTACGGCCTGGCGGCCCCGGCCGCGGCGTACGCCGCCGCTCGCCTGCTCGACCGCGATCCGGCCGCGAGGCTGGTCGTCATCGTCCCCGACGACGCGCGCGCCCAGGACCTGACCCGCGACCTCCGCCTGTTCGTGCCGCTCCCCGCCGGTGTGACCGCTGGCGATCCGGGCGCCCCGCACCGCGCCGACGAGATCTCGCCGCCAGGCACGTCGCCGTACGCCGAGGTGTCGCCGGACCGCGGCGCGCTGTTCCGCCGGATGACCGCGCTCTACCGGCTGGCCCGGGGCGGGGCGATCGCGCCCCGCGCGGTGGTGGCGTCGGCCGGGTCGCTGGTCCGCCGCGTGATCCCGCCGGCCGAGCTGCTCGCGCTCTCGTTCGAGCTCGCTCGCGGCCAGTCGATCGATCGCGACGCCACCGTCGCCGCGCTGCTCGCCGCCGGCTACCGGCGCGCGCCGGTGGTCGAGGATCCGGGCTCGTTCGCGGTGCGCGGCGGCGTCATCGATCTGTTCCCGCCGCTGTACGGCCTGCCGGTCCGGCTCGAGCTGTTCGGCGACGAGCTCGAGTCGCTGCGCGCGTTCGATCCGACCAGCCAGCGCACCCTGCGCCCGCTCGACACGATCGCGATCCACCCGGTCCGCGAGACCATCGCGACCCGCGGCGCCGACGTGCGCGGGCGCGTGCTGGCCGCCGCCGACGCCGCCGCGCACCCGTCGGCTGCCACCCGCCACCTGCTCGAGCAGATCGAGTCGGGCGAGGAGGTGGTCGGGCTCGAGACGCTGATGCCGGCCTTCCACGCCGCGCTGGTCCCGCTGACCGACTACCTCTCGCACGGGGTCGAGACCGAGTGGCTGATCGTCGATCCGGACGCGGTCGTGCGCGAGGCCGCCGCGGAGGTGGAGGAGGCGGAGCGGCGCCACGAGGAGCGGGTCGCCGACCACCGCATCTCGTTCGCGCCGGCCGAGCTGTACGTGGCGCCCGACGAGCTGGCCGCCCAGCTGGCGTCGCCGCCGCGCCGGGTCGAGGTGCGCGGCCTCGAGATCTTTCACGCCGCCCCCGAGCCGGGCGCCGCCGAGGATGCACCCGAGGACGCGCTGGCCGGGCAGCCCCCGCCCCTCCCCGTCACCCAGCTTCACTTCGCCCAGGAGGCGGGCAGCGCGCTCCGCTACGAGCTGGAGCGCGCGCGCCGGCAAAAAGCGCCGGAGCTGATCCGCCCGCTGGTCGCCGCGCTGGCCGACTGGCGCGACGCCGGCTGGCGGACCGCCATCGCGGTCAACAGCGCCAGCCGCGCCGAGCGGCTGACCGCTCTCCTGGCCGAGTACGGCCTGCCCGCGGCGCCCAGCGAGGTCGATCCGTTCCGCTTCGACGCGCTCGCGCCGGGCGGGCCGCCCGCGCTGGTCCGCGGCCGCCTGTCGACCGGCTTCACCCTGCCGGCCGATCGCGTGGCGATCCTGTCCGACGAAGACATCTTCGGCTCGCGCCGGGCGTCGTCCACTCGCCAGCGCCAGGCCGCCCGCCGCGCCCGCGACGCCCTGATGGGCGGGGTGGCCGACTTCTCCCAGCTCCAGACCGGCGACCACGTCGTCCACCGCCTGCACGGCATCGGCGAGTACAAGGGCCTGGTCAAGCTGCCGCTGGGCGGCACGCCGATCGACTTCCTCCACCTGGCCTACGACGGCGGCATGCTCTACCTGCCGGTCTATCGCCTCGACGAGGTCCAGCGCTACGTCGGCGCCGACGGGCAGAAGCCGCGCCTCGACAAGCTGGGCGGCATCACCTGGGAGAAGTCGAAGCGCAAGGCCGGCCGCGAGGTGCGCGCCCTGGCCGAGGAGCTCCTGCAGCTCTACGCCCAGCGCGCCGCGCTGATCGGCCGCGCCTTCCCGCCGGCCGACGCGATGTTCCGCGAGTTCGAGGCCACCTTCGCGTTCGACGAGACGCCCGACCAGCAGACCGCGATCGACGACGTGCTGGCCGACATGGAGCGATCGCAGCCGATGGACCGCCTGGTCTGCGGCGACGTCGGCTACGGCAAGACCGAGGTCGCCCTCCGCGCGATCCTGAAGGCCGCCCTGGGCGGGGCGCAGGCGGCGCTCCTGGCCCCGACCACCGTGCTGGTCGAGCAGCACCATCAGACCATGACCCAGCGCTTCGCCGGCTGGCCGGTGCGGCTGGGCAAGCTGTCCCGCTTCCAGACCCCGGCCGAGCGCACCGCGATCCTGCGCGGGCTGGCCGGGGGGACCATCGACGCGGTGGTCGGCACCCACCGGCTCCTGTCCAACGACGTCCGCTTCAAGGACCTCGGCCTCATCGTCATCGACGAGGAGCAGCGCTTCGGGGTCGCCCACAAGGAGCGGCTCAAGCGCATGCGCACGCAGATCGACGTGCTCACCCTGACCGCCACGCCGATCCCGCGCACGCTCCACATGTCGCTGACCGGCATGCGCGACCTGTCGATCATCGCCACGCCGCCGGTCGACCGCCGCTCGATCCGGACGCTGGTCGCGCGGCCCGAGGACGGCGTCCTGCGCGAGGGGATCCGGCGCGAGCTCGGCCGCGGCGGCCAGGTCTTCTTCGTGGTGCCGCGCATCCTCGGCCTGCCCGGCGACAAGGAGGATCGCTCGCTCGAGAAGTGGGCCGAGCACCTGCGCAAGCTGGTCCCCGAGGCGCGCGTCAACACCGCGCACGGCCAGATGCCGGCCGAGGCGCTCGAGCGGGCGATGGTCGACTTCGTCGCCGGCCGCCAGGACATCCTGGTCTGCACCACCATCGTGGAGAGCGGCCTCGACATCCCGCGCGCCAACACGATGTTCGTCACCCGCGCCGACCGGCTCGGCCTGGCCCAGCTCTACCAGCTGCGCGGTCGGATCGGCCGGTCGACCGAGCGCGGCTTCTGCTACCTGCTCCTGCCGCTGTCGGAGAAGCACGCGCTCACCGACGACGCGCGCCGCCGGCTCGAGGCGCTGCAGCGCTACTCCGACCTCGGCTCCGGCTTCCTCATCGCGTCGCACGACCTCGAGATCCGCGGCGCCGGCGAGCTGTTCGGGCGCAAGCAGTCGGGCTCGATCGCGTCGGTCGGCTTCGAGACCTACACCGCCATGCTCGAGGAGGCGGTGGCCGAGCTGAAGGGCGAGCAGATCCAGCGCCCGCGCGACCCCGAGCTCAACGTCGATGTGCCCGGCTTCATCCCGGACGACTACGTGCCCGACACCGGCCAGCGCCTCGATCTCTACAAGCGCCTGGCCAGCGCCACCGACGACGACGAGATCGGCTTCATCCTCGAGGAGATGGTCGACCGCTACGGGGCGCTGCCGGCCGAGGCGTCGCTCCTGGCCGAGCTCATGGGGCTGAAGTCGCTGGCCCGCCGGCTGCGCGCGCAGAGCGTGGAGCTGGCGCGGGGGCGGCTCACCCTGGCCCTGGCCGAGGACACCCCGCTCCAGCCGGCCCGGGTGATGGCCCTGGTCCGCGCGCCCGGCAGCACCTACAAGCTGACCCCGGACATGCGCCTGACTCGCGCGTTTACGGCCCAGGAGCAGAAGGCGCCGGCGGAGGCGGCCCGGCGCTGCTTGCTGGAGCTGGTCGCCTGTGCTACCTGATCGTCCAATTCCTCAGTGAGGAGCACGGGTTATGACGTCTCGGCGCAGGTTATGACATCGCTGCATGCGGTCGCCGTCGCGGTGATCCTGGCCGGCGCGATGACGGCCGGCTGCTCGAGATCCGCTGGGGACGAGGGGAAGGGCGGCGGCAAGGACACCGCGAGCGCCGAGGGCGGTGGCCTGGTGCCGCAGTCGACCGACGATCTGTCCACGCCCCTGGCCACGGTCGACGACGTGGTCATCACGGTCAAGCAGCTCCAGGACAGCATCAACCGGCAGTCGCCGTACATCCGGGCCCGCTACGCCTCGCGCGAGCAGAAGCGCATCTTCCTCGACAACATGATCCGGTTCGAGGTGCTGGCCAGCGAGGCGGTCCGGCGCGGGCTCGACCGCGACCCCGAGGTCGTCCAGACCATGAAGTCGGCGATGATCACCAAGCTGCTCAAGGCCGAGCTGGCCGCCGGGATCAAGCCGGAGGACATCCCCGAGGCCGACCTCAGGGCGTTCTTCGCCGCCAACCCGGCCCGCTTCAACAAGGCCGAGGAGGTGCGGGTGTCGGCCATCGTGCTCGCCAAGCAGAAGCAGGCCGACGACGTGGCGGTCCTGGCCCGGGGCGAGCAGGGCCAGTCGAACAAGGGCTTCCGCGACCTGGTCAGCCGCTTCTCCACCGACGCGGAGTCGCGCCTGCGCGGCGGCGACCTGCGCTACTTCGAGCGCGACTCGACCGAGGTGCCGAAGCCGGTGATCGAGGCGGCCTTTGCGCTGGGCAAGACCGGCGACGTGGCCGGGCCGATCGCCGCCGGCAAGAGCTTCTACATCATCAAGCAGACCGGCCGGCGCGGCGCGGTCTCCAAGGCGTTCGACCGGGTCAAGCGCGAGATCCAGAACGAGCTCTACAAGCAGCGCCGCGAGGGCGCCCAGAGGAAGTTCGTGGACCAGCTGAAGACCCGGTCGAAGGTCGAAGTGCTCGACGAAAATCTCAAGAAGGTGCGCGTGGATACGTCCAACCGGACCGGCGACGAGCCGTCGGCGCCGGGCGGCCCCAGCGCGGCAGGAGGTGCCCAGTGACGGGAATCGAGGCGGACAACGCAAGCCGGAGCGGGGCGGTCCAATCCCGGATGACCTCGGCCCCGATCGCACGAGCGGCAAGAATGCTGGTGATGGCCATGGCGGCGATCGCCGTGGCGATGGCGGGCGCGAGGAGCGCGGCCGCTCAGCCCCCGCCGGCGGCGGCGCCCAAGGCGCAACCGGCTCCGGCGCCGAAGAGCCCGGCTCCGACCCCGGCCCCGGCCGCTCCGGGACCGGCTCCGGCGACCGCGGCTCCGGCTCCGGCTCCCGTGGGTCCCGGGCCGGCCGCGCCGTCGGTCCGCGCGCGCAAGATGCTCAAGCCGGGCATGGCGCTGTCGGTCGATCGAGTCGTCGCGGTGGTGAACGACTCGGTCATCCTCTACAGCGAGATGATGCGCCGGGTCGCGCCGCTGACCCACGACATCGACGCGGTGGCCGACCCGGCCGAGCGCAAGCGCCGCAAGGACAAGCTGAAGAGCCAGGTCCTCGACGAGATGGTCAACGAGGAGCTCATCATCCAGGCGGCCGGCAACTCCAAGCTCGAGGTCGCCGCCAAGGAGGTCCAGAGCGCGCTCGAGGAGATCAAGAAGCAGAACAACCTCGACGACAACCAGCTGTCCGAGGCGCTCCGCCTGCAGGGCTACAGCATGGCCGGCTACCGTCAGGACATCCGCCGACAGATCCTGCGCATGCGCGCGGTCAACACGATGGTGCGCCCGCGGGTGACGATCACCGACGACGACGTGCGCGGGCGGTACGACGCGACCAGCCGGCGCTCGGCCGCGGTCAAGCGGATCAAGCTGCGCCACATCCTCATCGGGCTGCCGGAGCGGGCCTCCGAGGCGCAGCTGGCCGAGGCCAAGCGCAAGGCGGCCGAGATCATCGCCAAGGTGCGCGGCGGCGTCGACTTCGCACGGCTGGCCGCCGAGGTGTCGGCCGACGAATCGACCCGCTACTCGGGCGGCGAGCTGGGCTGGATCGAGCGCGGCAGCATCGACACCGAGTGGGAGGTCATCGTGTTCGCGATGACCAAGGGCGAGGTGCGCGGGCCGATCACCGGGCCGAAGGGGCTGCACGTGTTCCAGGTGACCGAGCTGGAGCGCAACCAGCAGAAGCCGTTCGCCGAGGTCAAGGAGCAGCTCCGCAACGACATCTATCGCAAGGAAATGGACCGGCAGACCCGGCTCTGGCTGGACGAGCTGCACGAGAAGGCCCATATCCAGGTAAAGTTGTAGGAGACAGGGCAGGCCGCGCCGACCGGGACGGCTGCCCCGGGCAGCCTCTCGCGATGCCTCATCCATCGGCGCTGGTTCCATGAGTACAATCGGGCGAGACAACAGCCGGGGGGGCTGCCGTGTCAGTGAATCGCCGCTCTGCGACCCGTCACGACATCGCCATCGACGTGACCGTGCTGGTGCCGGGGGAGGCGCCGGCGGGCCCGGCGACCTCGATCGAGACCACGATCGGCAACCTGTCGCTGAGCGGGGCCTACGTGGTGCTCGGGCGCCGGCTGACCATCGGCTCGACGGTGACCCTCAAGTTCCGCATCCCGACCCACGATCGGCCGATCGAGACGGCCGGAGTGGTGCGCTGGAGCAACGACCAGGGCGTGGGGGTCCAGTTCGACGGGCTCCGCGCCGGCGAGGTCTGGGCGCTCGGCAAGTTCTTCGAGAGCGCGGCGTAACGGACGGAGCCCGCTTCGCGCGCTTCCGGCACCTGGCGCTGGTCGTCGTCGCCGGGCTGGTGGCCGCGCCGTCGGTGGCCGCGGCCCAGCCGATCGGGCCGCGCCAGCCGATCGGGCCGGCCCGGCCGGCCGCGCCGCCGTCTCCTGCGCGCGCCGCGGCGCCGGGTCAGCCGATCGGGATCATCGACCTGGGCCGCGGCACCGACGAGGAGCGCGCCGCGCGCCGCGCCGAGCTGGAGCGCGGCATCGCCGGCGCCGACGGCTTCCGGCCGGTCGGCGATGAATCGCTCGGCCGCGCGCTGGCCGGCGAGGGCTCCGCGATCGACCCGGCCGATGGCCGCGCGGCGCTGGCCGCCGCCCAGGCCGCGTTCGGCGAGCTCGACTGTCGGCGCGCGCGCGGCGAGGCGGACCGCGCGGTGCTGGGGCTGGCCGGCGCGCAGGCGAGCGGCGCGGCGGTCGCCGGCGAGCTCCGCCGCGCCCACACCATCCGCCTGGTCTGCGCTGACCAGGGCGCCGATCGCGGCGCGGCCCAGAGCGCGGCGGCGGCGCTGCGCCGGCTCGCGGCCGGCGACCCACCGCCGGGGGTGAGCGACGCGGTCTGGGCCCGCTACCCGGCCATCGACGCGGCGACCGGCGTGCAGATCGGGCGCGTGGCGATCACCACGCGACCGGCCGGCGCCGCGATCTGGATCGACCACGCCGCGCGCGGCCGGGCGCCGCTCACCGTCTCCCTGCCCGAGGGAGAGCACCTGATCGCGGCCGCCCTCCCCTCGGGCGGATCGGTGGCCAGGCGAGTGACGGTCGCGCCCAGCTGGACCCCGACCGCACTCGCGCTCGAGCTCCGCGCGGGTGGCGGCTCGCGCTGGCGAGCGATCGCGGGGCAGGTGCAGGCGTGGCGGCGCGGCGTCCCGCGCCCGACCGCCGCCACCGTCGGAGAGCTCATGGCCCGGGCCGGTCTCGAGCGCGCCGTGCTGATCGACCCGCGCGACAAGCTCGAGGTGTGGATCCGCGCGCCGGGCGAGAGGACCGCCCGTCACCTGGGCAACGCGACCAGCGCGGCCGAGGCCGCCGCGCTCCACGCGTCCGTGGCTCGCGGGCCGGGCATCGACCCGAACGTGCCGCTCCTGCGCGAGACCCGGCGCGAGCGCGGCGCCGAGCGCTCGCACCAGGAGTGGTGGGTCTACGCCGCGATCGTCGGCGCGGTCGCGGTCGGCGCCGGGATCGTGCTCGCCCAGGACCTGGGCAGCGATCGCCAGCGGATCGAGATCGCGTTCCCATGATCCGCGTGGTCCAGCGCTGGCTGGTCGCCGGGCTGATCGCGGCGGCGATCGCGACGGCGGCCCTGCCCCGCCCGGCCGCCGCGCAGTCGATGTCGCTGCCGGTCGCGATCCAGGCCGACGGGGTCTACGTGCGCGCCGAGGACGGAATGGAGCGGATCGCCGCGCGAGTCGCGCGACGCGCGCGCGCCGCCCTCGCCGCCATCGCCGAGGACCTGCCCGACCTGCCCACGCCGGGCCGGGTCGAGATCCGCCTGGTCAAGCGCGCCGAGGACCTCCGCCGCGCGGCGCCGCCCGGGCGAGGCGCGCCGCCCTGGGCCATCGGGGTGGCGTATCCGGAAGACGGCGTGGTGGTCGCCGCCTACCGCCGCGGCCCCCTGCCCTCCGACATCGACTCGGTGGTGACCCACGAGCTGGCCCACCTGGCGCTCGGCGCCGCGCTCGGCCCGCGCGCGCCGCGCTGGCTGCACGAGGGCTTCGCCTACCTCCACTCGTCGGACTTCTCTCTCGACCGGACCCGGACCCTGACCGGCATGGCGTGGACCGGCGACGTCATCCCGCTGGCCGACCTCGACCGCAGCTTCCCGGCCGCCGAGAACGCCGCCGAGCGCGCCTACGCCGAGAGCTACGACTTCGTCGTCTTCCTGGCCCGCCGCGGCCGCTACGTCGGCCCCGAGGACGACGGCAACCCGTGGCCGTTCCGCCAGCTGCTCGCCTCGCTGGCCCGCGGCGAGCCGATCGACGCCGCCGCGCGCGACGCGTTCGCCTCCGATCTCGGCCAGCTGTTCGACGAGTGGCGAGAGAGTCTGCGCCAGCGCTACCTCACCGTCCCGGCCAGCGTGCTGGGCGCCGCCCTCTGGGTCCTGTGCGCCTTCCTGCTCGTCCTCGCCTACCTGCGCAAGCGCCGCCAGGGCCGCGCGACCCTGGCCCGCTGGGCCGTGGAGGAGGCCGCCCGCCCCGCCGAGGACGTCGCCGCCGACGGCGACGGCGACCTCGACGTCGACGTCAACCTCGCGCCGTCGGTCGAGGTCAGCGTCGACCCCGGGCCGTCGGTCGAGGTCAGCGTCGACCTCGCGGACGAGAGCGACCAGCCAGCCGACGGCGATCCCGCTCGCGAGCGCGGCCCCGGCGACGATCGCCGCGACTGACCGCGACGCAGCGACGCGGCGACCCGGCCGCGAGGCGTCTCGCCGGACGCCCCCGCTACTGCCGCGCCGCGGTCGCCGTCGTCGCGGCGGTCGCCACCTCGCTGGCGGTGGTGGCGGCGATCTCGGTCAGGGCCTTGCTGAGAGCTGCCGCCAGGGCCTCCGGCTTGCGGCTGGCCAGGGCGATCTCCTGCTCGGTGCGGCGAGTCCAGAGGATACGGCCGGACTCGGCGTCTCTCAGCTCGAGGTCGAGGACGATGCGGGCCTTCCAGGTCGTCGCCGCGTCGGTGTCGGTCTTGCTGGCTCCCTTCTCGGTCGGCTTGCTGCGGCCGGTCTCCTCGAAGGCGAGGACCTGGCCGCCCAGGATCGCCGCGGTGTCGGTGCCCGGTCGGGGGAGGACCAGGCCGAAGCGGCCGCTGGCCTGGTAGGCGCGGCGGAGGTAGTCGGCGACCAGGACGCCGGGCGCCGCCGCCCACTGGTCGTACTCGTAGTAGGACAGCTGGTACGGGCTGGTTCGGTAGACGATGCGGCGCTCGTCGTAGGGCGCCTGGGCGCGCAGCTCCTCGACGGCGATGGCCGGCGCCACGCCGCTCTTCGCCACCGTGTCGGGTGGGGAGAGCGCGTAGTAGTTGATCTGGGGGGTGCTGCCTCCTCCGAAGCAGGCGGCGGTCAGCGCGGCGACGAGGCCGGCGACGGCGACGGTCTCTCCCCGGATGGGTCGACTCATGGGTTCTCTCGCTCCCCCGCCCGGCGGCGGAATAGCAGGCGTGACGGGTCCTGCTCGAGGTTCTGCGCCATCCGGCGGAAGCTCCTGGCTGCCTCGCGCAGGTCGGCCATGGTGGCGTCGATCTGGGTGCGGTTGCCCTGCATCATCCGCCGGGTGTCGCCGATGAGGCCGTCGGCGCTGGCCAGCACCTTGCGTCCCTCGCCGCCGAGCAGCTCCTCCATGCGCGCGCCGGTCTTCGCCATCTGGCCGGCGGCCAGCTCGAGGTTGGCCATGGCTCGCTCGCCGCGGGCCAGGATCTGATCCATCCTGGCCTCGTTCTCTTCGTCGAGGAACGCGCCCAGCCGCTCGGTCACCTGCCGGCCTCGCTCGATGAGGCGGCGCGACTCTTCCACCAGCGCGGTGCCGCTGCCGGTGATCGTGCTCAGCGCCGAGGGGGCGCTCGGGATCACGTCACCCGGCTCGTGCATCTTGCCGCGGAAGTCGCCTCCGTCGATGTCGACGTAGAGGAGCCCGGTCACTCCCTTCATCCGCAAGATTGCCCTCGCGTCGGCCGGGATCGGGGTGCCAGCCTCGACCTCGAGGCTCAGCGTGACCGGCTGGGCGCCGCGGTCGAGGCGCACCTTGTCGACCTGGCCGACCACCACGCCGTGCACCTCGACCGGCGCGCCGGCCCGCAGGCCGCTCACGCTCTCGACGGTGACCACGGTGTACTCGTCGGTCTCCTTCACGATGCTGAGCCCGGCGAACAGGATCACCACGACGGCGAGCAGGGCGCCGCCGACGAGGAGGAACAGGCCGAGCTTGGCCTTCTGGGATGGGGTCGCGGTGAACATGGGTCTCCTTAGCTGGCCTCCAGCTCGTCGAGGACCGCGCCGGCGTCGGCGTCGGGCGGCGGGTCGCGGTGCCAGAACGCGTGCACCTCGGGGTCGTCGCTCTCGGCCAGCTCGGCCGGCGTGCCGGCGGCGTAGATCCGGCCGCCCCCGAGCAGGAGCACGCGGTCGGCGATCTTCTCCACCGTCGCCATGTCGTGCGTGACCGCGACCACCGTGCTGCCGAGCGCGTCGCAGAAGCGGCGCAGCGCGGAGTCGATCACCGCGGACACCAGCGGGTCGAGCCCGGCGGTCGGCTCGTCGCAGAAGGTGATCTCCGGGTCGAGCAGCGACGCGCGGGCCAGGGCCACCCGCTTCTGCTGTCCGCCCGAGATCTCCGACGGCCAGCGGTGGGCCAGCTCGGCCAGGCCGAACAGGCGCAGGCGGTGCCACGCCATCTCGCGCACCACCGGATCGGGCAGCGAGGTCAGCTCGCGCGCCGGCAGGCAGACGTTCTCGAAGACCGTCATCGAGCCGAACAGCGCGTTCTTCTGGAAGACCAGCCCGGTGCGGCCGAGCATCGCGGCGCGCTCGTCGGGCGTCACCGCGTAGAGGTCCTGTCCGAACAGCAGGACCTGGCCGGCCAGCGGCGGCTTGAGGCCGAGGATGGTGCGCAGCAGCGTGGTCTTGCCGCAGCCGGACGGGCCGATGAGGGCGAGCAGCTCGCCCCTGGCCACCTCGATGTCGATCCCGGTCAGGACCGGCGCGCGCCCGTAGCCGACCGAGACCTGACGGAGCTCGAGGATCGGCCGGTCGAGCGCGGGGGCGATCGCGCCCATCACATCACGGCCAGGGTGGTGGCGATGATGCTGTCGGCCACGATGATGAGGAAGAGGCTGGTCACCACCGTCCGCGTCGTGGCCGAGCCGATGTTCTGGGCGGCGCCGCGGGTGCCGAGGCCGATGTAGCAGGAGGTGACGCCGATGATCCATGCGAACAGCACGCTCTTCAGCAGCCCGTGCGCGAAGTCGCCCAGCGAGAGCGCCTCGAGCGCGCGCTCGACGAAGATCTGCGGGCTGAGCTGGAGCTGGGTGATCGAGATGACCAGCCCGCCCAGGATGCCGAGCAGCGCGGCCAGGAGGGTCAAGGCGGGCAGGACCACGCTGAGCGCGGCCAGCCGGGGCAGGACCAGGTGGGTGAACGGGTTGATGCCCATCGTGCGCATGGCGTCGATCTCCTCGCGCACGTTCATCGCGCTCAGCTCGGAGGTGATCGCCGAGCCGCTCCGCGCCGAGATGAGGATGGCGGTCATCATCGGGCCCAGCTCGCGCACCATCGACAGGCAGACGATGTCGGCCAGATAGAGCCCGGCGCCGAACTGATCCAGCTGCAGCGCGGACTGGAAGGCGATGGTCAGGCCGAGCAGCAGGCTGAGCAGCCCGACGATCGGCACCGCGTCGGCGCCGATGATCGAGCCCTGCTGGATGAGCGCGCCGAGCGGCAGGCGGCCGTGCCGGCGGGCCAGCAGCGCGGCGCCGCTCGCCCGCGCGATCGCGGCGCCGAAGTGGAGCAGCCCCTCGGCGCCGGTCACCACCCCGACCACGCCGGCGCCTATCCGCTCGACCAGGCGCGGGCGCCGCGCGCGCTTCAGCTCCGGCGAGCCGGCCGCGGCCAGCCCGAAGGCGGCGCGGTGATGATCGGCCAACCCGCGCACGACCAGGCTCTTGCCCTTGCCGCGCAGGCGGCGCGACGCCAGGGTCACCGCCGCCACCACCGCCGAGTGCATGCCCTCGGCCGCGCTCAGGTCGACCACCACCGCGCGGACTCGCCGGTCCCGGACCACCGCGATGAGCCGGCGATGGATGTGGCTGGCGGTCTCGATGCCGAGCTCCCCGGCGGGGCGCAGGGTCAACGTCTCGCCGTGCACCTCCTCCGGGGAAGGAGACGCGGCGGTCACGGGCGGGCCGATCGGGTCCATGCGGGTGTGCGCCGATTCGGCGTCACACCCGATCATTCAATCCGCGGGCCGAATCGGTTTCGTGCGCTTTCGCCCCACCACCGGGGTGGGATTGCGGGATCTTGCGTGGCGCTCGCGCACGCCGTGGAGTTCTGCCTCACCCTGGCCCGACGAGCGAGAGGGCCGCGGCGGCGCCCCCACGGTGTGCTCGACGATGAACTCCCACACCGCGGCGACCCGCGGGATGGCGCGCATGGCGCGATGAGCGGCCAGCCACAGCTGGCCCTCCGGGTAGGGCGGGAGAACGACCGCGACCCGGCGGGCGAAGGCGAGCGGCACCAGGTGCGGGCGGGTGAGCGCGAGGCTCTCCGGGATGAGCGTGGCGCCCAGGCCGGCCTCGACCGCCGCCACCTGCGCGGTGAAGCTGCTGGTCCGCAGCACGATGGACTGCTCCGGCGCGGCGGCGCCGATCCACGCCGCGTCCGGGATGTGGGCCAGGTCGGCGCCGTAGGTGATCCACGGGACCGCGGCCAGGTCGGCGACGCGGCCGAGCCGGGCCGCCACATCGGCGCGCGCGAACGGCAGCGAGCGGGTCGCGGCGACCCGCACCGCGACCAGGTCGCCGCGCTCGGGCCGCATCCCGCGCAGGACCAGGTCAGCCTCGCGCCGGGCGAGGTCGACGTAGCCGACCCGGGCGTCGAGCTCGAGCCGGAGCCGCGGGTGGCGGGCGATCAGCGCCGGCAGGAACGGCGCGACGAACAGGTCGGCCACGCCGGGCGGCATGCTGAGGCGCACGACCCCCTCCACCTCGCGCTCGAACGATGCCGCCCCGCCGGCCAGCTCGGTGGCGGCGCGCTCCATCGCCTCGGCGTGGGCGAGCAGCTGATCGGCGACCGCGGTCGGGACGGCGCCGTCCGGGGTCCGGTCGAACAGCCGCGCGCCCAGCGCCTGCTCGAGCGCGTCGATCCGCCGGCTGACGGTCGACGCGTCGACGTCCAGGACCGCGGCCGCCGCCGACAGCGTGCCGCCGCGGCGGAGGGCGAGGAGGAAACGCGCGTCGCCCCAGCGAAAGCGGGCTTGCATTTCTGCAACCATGACCCGTCATCTTGCGGCTTTCCTTGCAAGCTCGCAATGGGCACTCTCGGCCAGGTACCCAGGAGAAAGAGAGCCCCCGATGCCCCGCCCGCCCGAGACGACGCCCGAGACGACCACAGACACCACGCCCGCCGTCGAGACCGACCCCGCGCGCGAGACCGCATCGCGACCCGAGCCTGGCCCCTCGCTCCACGTCGTCCTCGGCGCCGGCCAGGTCGGCGTCCAGGTGGCCGACCTCCTGCTCGCCCAGGGCCACCGCGTGCGGGTGGTCCGGCGCGGCCAGCCGGGCGCGGCCCGCCCCGGCCTCGAGTGGGCCCGCGCCGACCTGACCGACGCGAGCGCGGCGACCGACGCCTGCCGCGGCGCCGCCGCGATCTACGACTGCACCAACCCGCCCGGGTACGGCTCGTGGCAGCGGACCTTGCCGCCGCTGCGGCGCGGCGTGCTGGCCGCGGCCTCGCGGACCGGCGCGCTCCTGGTCTCGCTCGACAACCTCTACGTCTACGGCGAGCCGGCCGGGGCCCCGCTGACCGAGGACCGCCCGCTGCGCCCGTGCAGCGAGAAGGGGGAGCTGCGCGCCCGCCTGGTCGGCGAGCTGCTCGACGCCACCGCGCGCGGCGAGCTCCGCGCCACGGTCGGTCGCGCCAGCGACTTCTTCGGCCCCGGCGCCGCCGACATGTCCCTGTACGGCGACCGCTTCGTACGCGGACTCGCGCGCGGGCGCGGCGCGATCGCGCTGGGGGATCCTGATCTCCCGCGCAGCTACTCGTACGTGCCGGACGTGGCCGCCGGGCTGGCCGCTCTCGGCGCGAACCCACAGCGCGCCAGCGGGCGGGTCTTCAACCTGCCGGTCGCCTGGAAGGACGGGTCCACCCGCGAGCTGATCGGTCGCTTCGCCGCCGAGCTGGGCACGCGGCCCCGCCTGTGGCGGATCCCGCGCTGGGTGTTCCGCGCGGTCGGTCTGTTCTCGAGCGACCTCGGGGCGATGGCCGAGATGATCTACCAGTGGCAGTCGCCCTACGTCGTGGACGACACCCTGTTCCACAGCACATTCGGCATCTCCGCGACGCCGATCGATGTCGCCGTGCGGGAGACCGTGCGGGCCGCCGGGCTGAGCCCGACGGCCGCGACACGGACCGCACCAGCACGCTGAAGCGGTCGAAGCCGGATCAGCTCGAGTGGATCAGTTCTTCGGGGTGGACGGCGGGGTGGTCGGGGTCGGGGTCGTCGACGGGCTCGGCGAGGTCGTCGGGCTTGGGTTGGTGGGGGTGGTCGGCGCGTTCGGATCGGCGGGCTGGCCCTCCGGCGTGCCGGGCTGCTGAGCCGGGTCGGACGGCGTCGTGGCCTGGTCCGGCGCGGTGGTGGTATCGGTTGGCGTGGTCGCCTCCGGGGTCGGCGCCGGCGTCGTCTCGGTCGTGGCCGGAGTCGTATCGGCCTCATCCTGCGAGCCGCCGCAGCCAAGAACCGGCGCGGCCATCAGAGCGAGAGTCAGAGCAATTGCGTTCCTCATGCCCGCTCCCTAACCCGCGACCGAGGTGGCAGCAATCGGAAATCGCCTCCGGCGCGCGATCGACACGTTCACCGGCGCACGTTCGGCGACGAGCCGCACGGTGTCCGCGGTTCACTGCAGGCCGAGGCACTCACCCTTTGCTTGTGGATGACCCGAAGTCGCCGAATGGCTCGTCCCGGTCGCGCACGGCCTGCTTGAAGCCGGCGGCGCGGGCCCGCGCCGCGAAGTCGTATCCCTCGCGCGTGTGGCGCGCGATCCCGTCGAACACCACGCCCAGGATCTGCGCGGCGTGCAGCCCCTGGGCCGCGGCGACCTGGTTGAGCAGCAGCTTCGACATCATCAGCTGATTGACCGGCACCCTCGCGATGCGCTCGAGGAGGACCTCGAACCGGTGGTCGAGCTGGTCCGCCGGCGCGCACTCGACTGCCAGTCCCCACTCCACGGCCTCGCGCCCGGACAGGCAGTCTCCGGTGAAGAGGAGCCGCTTGGCCTTCTCGAGCCCGATCCGCTGCACCCACAGCGCGGTGGTCGGCACGCCCCACACGCGGGCCGGCGGATAGCCGATCTTGGCCTCGTCCTCGATGACGAGCAGATCCGAGCACAGCGCCATGTCGGTCCCGCCGGCGACGCAGAACCCGTGCACCTTGCACACGACCGGCTTGTCGCTGTGGAACAGGCTCATGAAGCCGCGCACGTTGCGCGCCATCATCGCGTAGTCGACCATCGGGTCCCAGACCGCGTCCGGCTGGTGGTTGGCGGCGACCACCGCCGGATCGAGCGGCGAGCCGGCCGGCGCCGCGCCGCCGTCGGCGGGATCGCTCTTGCCCTCGGCGCTGACCACGAGGTCGTAGCCGCCGCAGAAGCCCTTGCCGCGCCCCGACAGGGCGATGACGTGGACCGCGGGATCGAGGTTGGCGCGCTCGACGCAGCGGGCCAGCTCGACCGGGAGATCGAACGTGATGCCGTTGCCCCGCTCCGGGCGATCGAGGGTGATGCGGGCGATCCGGCCGGTCACCGCGTAGGTCATCGTCCTCGGCTCGCCGCGATCGCCGGCGCCGCTCGCGTCACTCTCGCTCATCGCGTGCTCCTCGTCTGCGGGCGCGCCCGCGCCGGCCCCGGCCGCCACCCGCGCAGCGCCTCCGCCTTGTCGCGCGCCGGCCGTCGCTTGAGCGCCCACTCGAGCCGGTATGCGGCCCGCTTGTCGAGCGCGACGCTGGACGCGACCATCCGCACCGGCGCGCGGCCGCGAGTGTAGCGGGCCCCGCGCCCGGCGTTGTGCTCGGCCAGCCGGCGAACCAGGTCCAGCGCGACGCCGGTGTAGAGCGTGCCGTCCCGGCACTCGACCAGGTACACGAACCACGACTGCCGGCCGCCGCGCCGCGCGCCCATCGCCGCCATCTTAACCGCATCGCGCAGCCGCCGCGAAATCGCGCCCTCCGCGAGTGTCGGGTGGGCTGGCCGCGAGGCCCGCGCGTGGCCAAGGGCCCGCGGATGGGCAAGTCGATCGATTCTCGCGGTCGAGCCGCCCGGATGGCAAGGAGCGGCGAGAACCGGCGCGGAACGTACTCGACGTACGTGAGCACCGGTCCGCAGCAAGAATCGATCGATGTTGCCCCGGCGAAGACCGGGGGAAGCGCAGCCGCGACGCCGCCAGCCGGGATGGATCGGCCGCGAGAACGATCGACTTGCCCATTCGCGGGCCCTAAAGTGGCGCCGTGCTGACCCTCCACCAGACTCCGCCGGCATGGGACCTGCCCAACGTGAGTCCCTTCTGCCTCAAGCTCGAGACCTACCTGCGCATGACCGGGCGCCCGTACCAGACGGCGAGCCCGAGCCTGCGCCGGGCGCCCAAGGGCAAGGTCCCGTACATCGCCGACGGCGACGTGCTGCTCGGCGACTCCGGCTTCATCATCGACCACCTGGTCCGGACCTACGGCGACCCGCTCGACGGCGATCTCACCGCGGAGGCGCGGGCGCGCGGCCACGTGCTTCGCCGGATGATCGAGGAGCACTGCTACTTCACGATCGTGTACCTGCGCTGGAGCTTCGCGCCGGCCTGGCCCCACCTGGTGGAGGCATTCGCGCCGCTCATGCCGCCCCTGCTCAAGACCCAGGGGCCCAAGCTCATCCGGCGCGCCATCCTCAAGAAGTGCCAGGCGCAGGGGGTCGGCAAGCACACGCGCGAGGAGGTGCTGGTCATGATGAAGGACGACCTCGCCGCGCTCGACGCCATGCTGGGCGACCAGCCGTTCTATCTGGGCGACGCGCCGCGCAGCGTCGACGCCACCGCGTACGGCTTTCTGTCCCAGGTGCTGTGGGCGCCATGGCAGTCGGCGGAGAAGGAGCTGCTCCTGGCCCGGCCGCGCCTGGTCGCCCACCTCGAGCGGATGAAGGAGCGCTTCTGGGCCGGCTGGAGCGCGATCGCCGCCGCCCGATCCGCCGCCTGAGACGGGCCGGTCAGGCGGCCGCGATCGCCTCGATCTCGAGCAGCCAGGCCGCGTCGAAGATGCCGGCGATGACGATGGTGAGCGCCGGCGATCGATCGCCGAGCACCTCGGTGCGGAGGCCGCGGCTCTCCTGCACGTAGCGGCGGTCGGACAGGAAGATGGTCACCTTGACCAGGTTGTCGAAGGTCATGTCGGCCGCCTTCAGGCGCGCCTCGATGTTGGCCCAGGCCTGGCGGTACTGGGCCCGGTAGTCAGGCGAGACCGCGCCGCTCGCGTCCTCCGGGGTCTGCCCGCTGATGAAGAGGAGGCGCTCGACGGCGGAGATCTCGACCGCCTGGGCGTAGGACAGGCCGGTCGGCTGGATGGCTCGAGTCTTCACGATGGGTGGTCTCCTGGCTCGGTGCTATCGTGCCCGGCGGGTGGGCGGCCGGCACCCGTCATTCCGGCGGAGCCGCCCGCTGCTTTCATGGATGACATCGACCGCCGCCTGCTCCAGCTGCTTCGCGAGGACGCCAGCCGCCCGCTGAAGGTGCTCGCCGCCGAGGTCGACCTCGCCCCCAGCTCGGTGCGCGAGCGCATCGCCCGGCTCGAGGGCCGGGGCATCATCCGGCGCTACACCGTCGAGGTCGCCGCGGCGCCCGGCACCCTGACCGCCATCCTGCTGGTCCGGCTGGTCCGCACGCCCGCGCCGGACGTGGTGGCCACCGTGGTCGCGCTGCCGGAGGTGGTCCGCTGCAGCTCGCTCAGCGGCGCGATCGATCTGCTGATCGAGGTGGCCGGCGACGACATCGCCGCGATCAACCGGGTCCGCGATCTCGTCGCGAGCCAGCCGGGCGTGGCCGACGTCGAGACGTCGTTCGTGCTCAATCAGGACAAGGCGCCGGCACCCGCCGTCGACGGATGACCGACCGGCCGGTGCGGCGAGCGGTCGGCTACTCGCCCAGCGCGCGGCGACAGGCGTCGGCGAAGCGGCGGTCGAGATCCTCGCCGGCCTCGCCCGGCAAGGGGCCGAGCCGCTGCCACGACTCGCGCGCCTCGGCGACGATCTGCGCGACCGGCTTGGAGTCCCGGGTCAGGACGCCGCCCAGCGCGCGCTCGGCCAGCGCGGCGCGCAGCTTGGCCGCCATCTGCTCGGCGGTCAGCGCGCCGGTCGCCGCCGGCTCGGCGGGCTCCGCGGTCCGCGACCTGGCCAGCTCGGCCACGCGGGCGAACAGGCGCTCCTTGCGCTTGCGGGTCTGATCCGGGTCGAGATCGGTGCCCTTGAACGCCGCCGGATGCTGCTCGATCGCCCGCCGGCTGAGCGCGTCGGCCCGCTGGCGAAGCTCGCCCACGCCGCCCCCCTCGCCCTCGAGCTCGCGCACCGCCGCGCGCGCGCGCTGGATCACCTCGGCCAGCCCCTCGGCGCCGCTGTCGATCGCCGCCTCGGCCTCGGCGCAGATCGTCTCGACCGCGCCGCGCCGCGCGACCTTGCGCTGGGCGCGGGCCTGATCGCGGTGGTGGGCGACCGCGTCGCACGCGGTCATGAAGCGCTGGTTGAGCGGCTCGTACTCGCGCTGCGGGACCGGGCCGATCCGGCGCCATTCGCGGCGCAGGTCGCCGACCTCGCGCACCGCCGCGTCCCAGTCCACCTCGGTGTCGCCGCCCACGTCGGCCGCGACCGCCGCCAGCGCCTCGGCCTGCTTGACCAGGGCCTGCTTGCCGTCGAGGTTGGCCTGGCGCTCGTTGAGCACCTTCTCCACGTGCGGACGGCGGCGCTCGAAGAAGCGATCGCACGCGGCGCGGAACCGCTTCCACACCTCGTCGGCCTGCTTGCGCGGCACCGGGCCGATCGTCTTCCACTCGGCCTGCAGGCGCTTGAGCGCCTCGGCCGCCGGGCCCCAGTCCTGCGAGTCGGCCAGCTCCTCGGCCTTGACGCACAGCTCGATCTTGAGCCGCAGGTGCTCCTTCTGCTCGGTGGTCTGCGAGACCCGCTGCACCTTGACCCGGTCGTAGACCGCGTCGCAGGCGGTCTTGAACCGCTGCCACAGCTCCTGGCCCTTCTCGCGGGGTGCCGGACCGACGTCCTTCCACGCCGCCTGGGCGTCCTTGAGCTGCTGGGCCAGGGCGCCGACGTCGGGCGATTCGACCAGCCCCTCGACCCGGCGGATCAGCTCCTCCTGCTTGGGCACGTTGGCCCAGCGCTTCCAGTCCTCCACCTCGCGCAGCTCGCCCACCTTGATGAAGAGGTGGCGGCGCGCGTCCTGGAAGCGCTCCATCGCCTTGCGCTTCAGGCCATGGGGGAGGACCAGGAGGCTCGGATACTTGGTGTCGGCCGCCTTGAGCTTCTTCTCGGCGGTGCTGAGCTTGAGGTTGTCGCTCGCGACCGCGCGCTCGAGGTCGGCGGACAGCGCGTCGAGCGCGGCGAGGTTGCGGTCGGCCTCGGTGACCGGGCCCGCGGCGCGAGCGGCGTGGCCATGGGCGGCGGCAAGGTCGGGCGCGCCAGGCTCGTGCGCATGATCGTGATCGGGCTCGTGCGCCCGATCGTGACCGGGCTCGTGCGCCGCCTGATCGTGGTCGGGCTCGTGCGGGGCGACCTCGAAGTGGTCCTCGGCGGCAGGATCGCGGTCGGCGGCCTCGTGCAAGGCATGCTCATCGGCGCTGGCATGGTGCGCGGCGTCCTCGTCGGCGCCGCGCTCGACCGGAGCGCGCGCCACGAACCGCTCGGTGACCGCATCGAGCTCCGCCGCGCTGGCGACGACCGCCTCCGCCGGGCGCGCCGCGATCGCGGCCCGGACCGGCACGGTCGGCTCTTCCGGCGCCGCGGTGGGCACGCGAGACACGTCCTGTTTCGACTCCGGTTCGTGGGCCTTCACCGCCGCCTCCCCCGATCCCGCGCGCGCGCCAGCGCCATTGGACGGGCCCGCCCCCGCTGCTTGCCGCGGGGCATGACGCTCCACCTGCTCGCGGTAGCGCCGGCTGGCCGCGCTGAACCGGGCCGCCAGGTCGGCGTCCTCGCCCGGCCCGAGCCGCTGCCAGATCTCCTCGGCCGCCGCCACCTCGCGCTGCGACTCGACCCACTCGTCCCCGCGCGAGCGCTCCTCGACCAGCCGGGCGAGCTGGACCCGCTGCTGCTGCTGCCAGCTCTGCGGCTCGATCACCACCGCGGCCTCGGACCGCGCCGCGCTGGCGTCGGCCGCCGCGCTGCGCCGGGCCAGCAGCCGCTTGTTGGCGCGCGCGCGCACGCCCTTGTTCTTGGCCCGCGCGGCGAGCGCGCTCAGCGCCGCGTCGTCCTCGATCCGGTCCACCACCGCGGCCCCGCGGTCGCGCGAGTCGAGATCCATCGCCAGGCTGCGCAGGACGTCGACATCCTCGAGCCGGGCCAGCGCGCCGAGCGCCACGTCCTGCTCGCGAGCCTCGCGCACCACCTCGGCCAGGGCGCGCGGATCGCTCATCTTCTCCAGCGCGCGGCGTCGATGCTGGGCCGAGGGCGCCCGGCAGGCCAGCTGGGCCAGCGGCTTCTGCTCGCCGAGCCCGGCCAGCCACAGGATCGCGCCGTCCACGTCCCCCTGCCCCGACATCACCGCCGACAGGAACCGATCGACCGCGCGGCCGCGCGCGTGGGCGCGCACGCCGGGGTCCGGCTCGGTGTCGGCCAGCTCGGCCAGGAGGTCGGGGTCGGTCAGCTTGTCCAGCGCGATGCGACGGACCTGCGGATCGTCGTCGCTGCGCGCGATGTCGGCCAGTAGCTTGGCGTCATCGCCGCTCATGGCGCGGACCGCTTCGGCCCGGACTGCGGCGTCACTGTGCTTGTGCTTAGGCCGGAAAAGATCACCCAGTGCCATGGAGACCTCGACGTCCGGCCGCCACTCTATGCCCCGACCGGGTAGCCGTCAATCGCACAGCCCGCGCCGATAGCTCGTCGGAAACACGTTTCGCGCGGTGTCACATCCACCCGCCGCGCGGGCGCCGCGGGCCGCGCGGGTCGACCACGGCCTGCTACCTCGCGCCCCCGCCCGCTCGACGCCGGCGCGGTCCACGTCGGGGTCGAACCCGGACCCTGACCCTAGAGCAGGATGCCCTGGGTCGGCAGAGACTCGATGCACTCCGGTCCGTCGTGGTCGGGTCGGTTCACCCACTCGCCGACCGCCTCGGTGGTCCACCCGGTCGGGTCGGCTGGCGCGATGATGTCGGCCAGCGCCTCCGGCTCGACCGGCTCGCGGGTCAGCCACCGATCGAAGTCCTCCGGCGCGACCACCACCGGCATGCGATCGTGGAGCTCGGCCACGAGCGGGTTGGGCGCGCAGGTCACGATGGTGAAGCTGATGATCCAGTCCCCCTCCGGAGATCGCCAGCGGTCCCACAGGCCGGCCAGCGCGAACGGGCGTCGCGATGCCTTGTGGATGAAGTACGGCTGCTTGCGCTTGCCGGCCCGCTGCCACTCGTAGAACCCGTCGGCCGGGACCAGGCAGCGCCGCCGCGCGAAGGCGTCGCGGAAGGCCGGCTTGGCGGCCAGGGTCTCGCCGCGCGCGTTGATGAGCCGGTTGCCGATCGCCGGGTCATCCACCCAGGACGGGATGAGCCCCCATCGCGCGAGCTCGATCGCGCGGCGCGGGCGATTGGCGACGATCGGGACGGTCTGGGTCGGCGCGATGTTGAAGCGCGCGGTCGCGCCCTCGGGCAGCGCGGCGTCGTCGAGCACCGGCGCGAGCACGTCCGGCACCTCTTCCGGGCGGGTCAGCGAATACCGGCCGCACACCCCGAAACCGTACTACGGCCCACGCCCACACGCCGGTCCGGTCTGGCCGGGCGGTCGGCCGGGCCGGCACCCGGGCCCGGCGCCGGTCATGCCGGGGTGGCGGCGCTGGCGGCGGCGCGCCGCCCGACCCGCCACTTCCAGACCAGGCCGAGCGCGACACCGGCCAGGGTGATCGCCGCGCCGGCGTAGCTGCGCGCGACCAGCCGGACCTCGTCCTCCCACAGCGCATCGACCAGGAGCGCGATGACCGGCTGGACCAGGACCAGCGAAGACGCGGTCATCAGGCTGACCCGCCGGAGCAGGTAGAAGTAGCAGACGAAGGTCACCACCGAGCCGAGGATGGCCAGGTAGAAGAGCGCGACAGTCGGGGCCATCGGCAGCGGCACCGGGATCCGGTCGACCCCGGTGGGCAGCGCGAGCCCCCACAGCGCGACGGCCCCCACCGACAGGAACACCGCGGTGGCCGACAGCGGATGGACCCCGCCCGCCTCGCGCTTGAAGATGACGTTGTACGCGACCGACCCGAACACGCCGGCCATGGCAAAGGCGACGCCGATCGCCTGCTCCGACGAGATCGACAGGCGGTCCCAGAACAGCACCGCCATCCCGACCAGCGAGAGCAGCGCGGCGCCGAGGTCGACCCGGCGGATCCGCTCGGTGCCGGTCGCCGCCGCCGCCAGCGCGGTGAAGAGCGGGTAGGTCCCGAACAGCACCGCGACCAGCCCGCCCGGCAGGCTCTCCTCCGCCCGGTAGATGGCGGCGTAGCCGACCGCGTTGCACAGCCCGGCCACGACCAGCGCCACCCACTGCCGGCGACTGCGTGGGCCGGGCCGACCGAGCCCGGATTTCACCAGCGCGACCAGGATCAGCGCGGCGATCGTGAACCGCATCGCCGCCGCCGGGAAGGTCGGGTAGCCGCCCGGCCCGATGCACACGCGGATCGCGAACCAGGTCGTGCTCCAGACCAGCGCGCAGATCAGATAGCAGGCGACGACGGCCACTGGTACCTCGAGCCCAAGGCGGTAGGATAGGGTCCACGCCATGGAGCTGGCAAAGAGACAGTGCGTACCCTGCCGGGCCGACACACCCGGCCTGTCCGGCGAGCCTCTCGCCACCTTGCTCGGTCAGCTCGCCCCCGACTGGGAGCTGGCCGGCGATCGGCTGCGCAAGACCTTCCGCTTCCCCGACTTCGCCGCCGCCCTGGCCTTCGTGAACCGGGTCGCCGAGGTGGCCGAGCGCGAGCAGCACCACCCGGACATCTTCCTGGCCTGGGGCCGCGCCACGCTGGAGATGTGGACCCACGCGATCGCCGGGCTCAGCGAGAACGACTTCATCCTGGCCGCGAAGATCGACCAGCTACCGCTCGAAGCGAAACCGCAGCGAGCCCAGTAGCGCGAAGCCGACCGCAAAGGCGCCGACCGCGAGGATCTCGGGCGCCACGTCGGCCAGCGTCGTGCCCCGGCGGATCAGGATGTCGTAGTAGCCCTCCAGCGCCCACGCGTGCGGGGTGAACAGGCCGATGGTCTGCATCGTGTGCGGCATGAGCGGGCGCGGGACCATGCCACCGCCGAGCAAGCCCATCACCAGGAGGCAGACCGAGCCGATCGCGCCGACCTGGCGCTCGGTCCCGCTGAACGAGGCGATGAGCAGCCCGAGCGAGACGGCGGCCAGCTCCATGACCGCGGTGAGGCAGACCAGGGCCAGGATGCTGCCCCCGATCTTCATCCCGAACGCGACGGTGCCGACCGAGAACAGGAAGGCCATCTGGATGAGGCCGATCAGGTAGAACGGGCCCAGCTTGGCCAGGAGCAGGGTCGATCGGCGCACCGGCGCGGCCAGGAGGCGCCGGAAGGTGCCGGACTTGCGCTCCTCGATGAAGGATATGCCGACGGTCAGCGCGAGGAAGAAGCCGAACAGGACCGCGTTGCCCGGCACGAAGTACTGGAACGAGGTCGCCTCCTCGGGTCGGTCGACGCCGGGCGAGTGGTGGGGGACCAGCACCTCCGGCGTGGCGCCGCCGAACACCGAGCGTCCGATGAGGCCGGCGAGCGCGCCCTGGAGCGGGCCGCGCACCTGCGGCGAGGCGCCCGGGTCGATGACCAGCTCGGCCGGCACCCCGCCGATCGGGTTGAAGTCGGGCGGGAACACCACGCCGGCGACCACCTCCTCGTCGGCGATCAGCTGCTCGACCCGCGCCGCGCTCGCCTCCTCGCGCACCCGGAACAGGCCCGAGCGCGTGATCGCGTCGAGGGCGGCCGCGGCGCGCGGGTTGCCCGGCTCGCGGCGGACCGCGATGAGCTGCGCGCCGTCCGCGCCGCCGCCACCGGCGAACATCGAGCCGAACACGCCCATGAACACGATCGGCAGGACGAACAGGCTGGTCAACGCGCTCCGGTCGCGCAGGAGGATCTGCACGTCCTTGCGCAGGGCCGCGCCGATCACGCGTCGTCCCGCAGGCTGTGTCCGGTGAGGGCCAGGAACACGGTCTCGAGACTGGCCTTGCTGACCCGCAGCGCCTCGACCTCTCCGCCGGCGGTCTCCACCGCGCGGACCACCTCGCCCGGCTTGACCTGGACCTTCTCGACCAGGCGCAGGTGGCCGCCGACCGGGGTCTCCCGCTCGATCGAGACCTCGCCGAGCGCGCCGAGCTCCCGGGCGATGCGGCCGGTGTCGCCGCGCACCTCGATCTCGAGCGAGGTGCCGCCGTGGCGAGCGACCAGCCCGTCCACGGTGTCGCTGGCCACCTCGCGGCCGCGGTCCATGATCGCCACCCGCTGGCAGAGCAGCTCGACCTCCTCCATGTAGTGGCTGGTGTAGAGCACGGTCATGCCGTGCTCCGAGCAGAGCGCGCGGATGGCGCTGAAGATGTGGTTGCGGCTCTGGAGATCCACGCCGACGGTCGGCTCGTCGAGGATGACCAGGCGGGGGCGGTGGAGCAGCCCGGCGGCCAGGTTGAGCCGGCGCTTCATCCCGCCCGAGAAGCGGCGGATCGGCTCGCGCGATCGATCCATGAGGCCGGCCAGGGTCAGCGCCCAGTCGATCCGCGCGAGCAGGTCGGCGCCGCGCAGGTCGTACAGGCTGCCGAAGAAGCGCAGGTTCTGGCGCGCGGTCAGCTCCTCGTAGAGGGCGAGATCCTGGGGAACCAGGCCGATCGAGCGGCGCGCGGCGAACGGCGCGCGAGCCAGGTCGTGGCCGGCCACCCGCACCGCGCCGCGGCTGGGCGTGACCACGCCGCACATCATCGAGATGGCGGTGGTCTTGCCCGCCCCATTGGGCCCGAGCAGGCCGAAGATCTCGCCCTCCTCGATGTCGAGATCGAGCGCCTCGACCGCGCGCAGCGGGCCGAAGTCCTTGCCGACTCCTCGGCACTCGAGCAGCGCCATCGCCGCGACAGTACCATCGCCAGGCGGCCGGAGCCGTCCGCCCGGCGCCCGCTCGCGGCTACTTCATGACGACGAAGATCTGCTGATTGAGGGCGATCAGCCGGCCGTCCTCTCCCCACAGCTCGCGCGCCTCGACCGCGTAGCCGTCGCGCCCGCCGAGCACGCGCGCGCGATAGAACAGCGGCGCATCGGGATCGAGGCCGACCAGATCCGACATCGTCTCCAGCGAGAAGGTGAGCGTCGCGGCCGGGCGAGGCCCGCTGGCGGCGGCCAGGAAGCCGGGCCAGTACGAGTCGATCATCGCGACCGTGAAGGCCGCGTCGCGCGCGCGCCCCGGCCGGCGCAGTCGCCCCCACCCGGCGGTCTCCTGCACCGAGCCGGCCCCGGAGAACGGCAGCGGTCCGGTCGGCCATATCTCCATGTGGCGGATGAAGGTGGGAGCGAACGGCATCGACGCCGGCGCCGGCGAGCGCTCGCGCCAGGCCGGCATCTCCGGGGCTGCGAGGACGGGGGCGGCCTCGTAGGTCGCGCGCGGCTTGCCCAGGGTCGCGACCGCGTGGGCCTGGACCGCGCCGGCCTGGACCAGGCGCGCCGCGACCGCGGTCACGCCGGAGCCGGCGCGCAGCACCTCGGTCGCGATCTCGGTCGGTCCGGGCTGCACCGGTCCGACGATCTGCGCGGTCAGCGAGCGCAGCGCGCGCGACGGATCGGCCGCGGTCGCCTCGGCGGCGCGGGTGAGCATGGCCAGGACCAGCCCGCCGTACGCGCCGCGCCCCTGCTGCCAGCCGTCCGGCACGTCGATCGAGTACGCACCGCCGCCGCGCGCGGTCGGCGTCACCAGGGTGTCGAAGTCGATCGTCTCGTCCGCGGCGCTGGTCATGCGCGGAGCGTACCTGGTGGCGGCCGATCAGAGGGCCGGCGGCGGCATCGCGCTGCCGCCGTCCACCACGTACAGCCAGCGGCCGTCCGGGTGCTTCTCCCAGACGGTCAGGTACTTGCTCCAGAAGACGAGCGGGCCGCCCGGATCGTCGATCGTGTCGCTGGCCACGCCGATGGTGAAGGCCAGGTCGCTCGAGCGCGCCGCCCCGCCGTCGGTGGGCGTCCAGTCGAGCACCTCGATCGGATCCGGCGCGCCGAACAGCGCGGCGATCTCCTCGGGGCCGATCGCCCAGCCGTTGCCCGGGCGGAGGGCCGCGTCCGGCGCGGCGAACGCGGCAAACGCGGGGCCGGGGCCGTGCGCGACCGAGAACGCGGCGAAGTCGGCGTCGGCGGCGATCGCCTCGTCGGTGGCCAGGTCGCGGCCGATCCGCTCGGCGCAGCGCCGGTGGCCGGCCGGGAACAGCCCGAAGCCGGCCGGCGCGTCCAGCCCGGGGGCCGCGATCGGCGCCCCGTAGTAGGCCACCACCCGCCAGCGGGCGTGATCGCGCCGCCACACCGCGATGTTGCGGCCGGGCGTGACGGTCTCGCTGCCGTCCGCCTGGGCCTGGCGGGTCTCGGTCCAGCCGAAGCTGTAGCCGTAGTCGCCGTCGATCGAGCTGTCGATGCGGCTCGGCTCCCACGACAGGCGCATGGTCCGGCCCGGATCGATCCCGTCGAAGTAGTCGAGGACGGCGTCGCGCCCGACGATGGGGGGCTGGCCGGGCGCGCTGTAGCTGACGTCGTCGGCCAGGAGCGCGGCGAAGCCATTGCGCAGGCCGAGCTGGGCGGAGAGGAACGAGTGCAGGCGGTCGAAGGCGCGGACGGCGATCCGGCCGGGGCGCAGGTCGCCGCACGGCGAGGCGCCGGCCCCGCCGCCGTGCAGGTCGAGCAGGTCTTCGTCGATCTCGGGGTCGTCGGCGACACATCCGGTCATGACCACGGCCAGGGCCGCAGCCAGGAGCGAGGCGGAAGAGGGGCGCATGAGGTCTCCTTTGGACACCGCGTGATGAAGTCGCACCCTAGCCCCGTGCGCGCGCGCACCACCGCCCGGGCAGCCAGCGGCGCCTCCGGTGCAGCGAACCGCGCGCGGCGTGCAGCCGGCGGTCAGCGCGCGCGGTCGCCGGCGCCGAGCCGGGCGAACAGCGACTGGCGGCGACTGCGGCTGACCGGCAGCTCGGTCCCGTTCGCGAGCACGCAGACCTGATCGCGGCCGTCGGATCGGATCTCGCGCACCCGGTCGAGGTTCACGATCGCCGACCGATGGACGCGGGCGAAGCGGCTCGCGGCCAGCTGGCGCTCGAGCGCCTGCAGCGACTCGCGGGCCAGGTAGGTCTGGGCCCCGGCGTGGATCTCCACGTAGTAGTCGTCGGCCGAGATCCAGTCGATGTCGGCCACCGCGACCAGGCGGAGGCGCGAGCCGTCGCGGACCGCGATGCGAGCCAGCGGCTCGCCGCCGGGGGCACCGGCCGGCTCGGTCGGCGGGCGGGCCGGCAGTGGGTCCTCGGCCGGCGGCGCCTGGGCTCCTGTCGGCGTTCCGGCCGGCGGCCGCGACTCCGGCACCAGCGCCGACAGCCGCCGGACCAGATCCTCCACCTCACGGGCGCGCGCCTGCGCCTTGGCCCGGGCCAGGGCGCGCGCGAACCGCTCGTCGTCGAACGGCTTCAGGAGGTAGTCGATCGCGTTCACCTCGAACGCGCGCAGGGCGTACTCGTCGTACGCGGTGGTGAACACCACGACCGGCGGGTTCGGCCCGATCCGGCGCAGGACCTCGAAGCCGTCCATGCCCGGCATCTGCACGTCGAGGAAGAGGAGCGCCGGCGCGGCGCTGGCGATCCGCTCGACCGCCTCGGTGCCGCTGCCGCACTCGCCGACCACGCACACCTCCGGGTCGGCGGCGCACAGCACGCGCAGCGCGGCGCGCGCGAGCGGCTCGTCGTCGACGATGAGCGCGCCGAGCGGGCGGTCAGCCATGGCTCACCGACGGCAGCACGCGCGGGGTCAGGTGGTACGGCACCGCCAGCTCCACCGTGGTGCCGGCCGCGCTGGCGGTGCGCTCCAGCCGGAAGGCGGCTCCGTGCAGGCTCTGCAGGCGCTCGCGGCAGTTGGCCAGCGCGATCCCGATCCCGTTCGAGGGCGCGCGGTCGCCGTCCGCCGCCGAGTCGATGACCCGCACGATCAGCATGTCGCCGGACACCCGCGCGGTCACCTGGACCTCGCCGGCGCCAACCTGCTCGACGCCGTGGCGGACCGCGTTCTCGACCAGCGGCTGGAGGACCAGGCGCGGCACCATCCCGTCGAGCGCGTCCGGCTCGACCTCGACCCGCGTGCGCAGGCGGTCGTGGAAGCGCAGCTCCTCGATGCGGAGGTAGCGCCGGGTCAGCTCGAGCTCCTCGCGCAGGGTCACCTCGTGGTGGACGCCGCCGCGCAGGAGGGTGCGCAGGATGTCGCCGATCTCGGCCACGGTGCGCACGGCGAGATCGCGCTCGCCGGTGCGGATGAGCGCGGCGATGGTGTGGAGCGAGTTGAACAGGAAGTGCGGGCGGAGCTGGAGCTCGAGCGCGGCCAGGCGCGCGGCGGCCAGCTCGGCCTCCAGCCGGGCGGCGCGGACCCGGCGATCGTGGAACAGCCCGTAGTAGGCGAGCGCCTGCCCGACCGCCACGGTGGCGGCGTAGCTGAACACGTTGATGAACAGCTCCGAGACCAGGCGGGTGCGGAAGTCGTCGGCCAGCCACGGGATCGGGATGGTGAGGACCGCGTCGATCCCGACGTCGGCCAGGTGAAAGCCGACCGCCAGCGCCACGTGCACGAGCAGGCGACGGCGCCACACCCCCGGCTCGACCGGGAAGCGGGCCGCCAGGTGCAGGATGAAGGGCGTGAAGGCAGCCCACATCCACACCGACCACATGGTCCGGACGACGTAGATCCACTCGAGCGGCGGCGCGTACGCCGACAGCGAGTGCTGCCCGATCGAGAGCAGCCCGACCAGGGTCCAGGACGCCGCGATGAGCGCTGCGCGACCGAGCACCCCGGCGCGGGGAAGCTCGAACAGGGCCCGGTCGGCGGGCGGCGTCACCGGCGCATCATACGCCGCGGCCGCGGCGCCTACCGATTTCTTGCCCGCGGCTGCGGCCGCGGCGAACGTTGGAGCATGGACAAGCAATTCCTGGTGGATCAGCTCATCGCCGAGCTGCGCGCGTCCGCCCGGGCCGCCATGAGCGCCAGCGAGGTGGCCGAGTCGGAGGTGCGCGACGGAGCAACGCCGGCCGAGAAGCGCGAGGACGCGCGCGCCGCGCTCGAGTTCGGGACCCTGGCCGGGGCCCACACTCGCCGGGCCAAACGCGCCATCGGCGAGGTCGATGCGCTGGTCACGTTTCGCCCCGGCCCGCACCGGCCGGGCACGCCGATCGCGACCGGCGCGGTGGTCGAGGTCGAGGACGCCGACACCCAGGAGGGCCGCACGTTCTTCCTCGCCCCGGTCGGCGCCGGCATCACGCTGGTCGGCCCGGACGGCGACGGCTTCCTCTCGGTCGTGACCGCGGCGTCCCCGATCGGCCGCGCGGTGCTCGGCCGGCGCGAGGGCGAGATCGTCGACGTCACCGTCAACGGCGAGCCGCGCGAGTGGACGATCACCTGGGTCGGGTAGCCGCCGAGGGGCTCAGCCGCCCCAGGGCCCGCGCGCTTCCTTGTCAGGATGCGACGGCAGGTTGAGGAAGTCGGCCGGGAACTTCGACGCGATGCAGTCGAGCAGCTCGCGGACCGAGACCACGGCCACCGGCTCGCGGCCACGCACCACCGGCAGATGGCGATAGCGGCCCGCGTCCATCCGGCGGAGCGCCTCGGCGATGGTGTCCTCGGAGCGGATCACCCGCGGGCGCTCGGTCATGACCGAGCGGACCGGCAGATCGCGCCAGGCCCGGTTCCGGTGATCGATCCGGCGAAGCAGATCGTGCTCGGTGAAGACGCCGATCAGCTCGCCGTTGTCGACCACCAGCGCGGCGCCGGTGCGACCGGCCTTGAGCGCGGCGACCACCTCGCCGAGCGGCGTATCGGGGCCGACCCGGACCGGCTCGCGCGAGCGGACCTGGGAGATCGGGACGTTGACGATCTGCTCGAGCATGTCAGCCCCCTCCCAGGTCGACCCACATATCGTCGTGCGGGCTGAGCGGCGGCAGCGCCGCGATCTCCTCGAACAGCTCCGACAGGTGGGCGACCACATCCCAGATGCGGAGCAGCCCGACCGCGCGGCCCTCGTCGTCCACGACCGGGACGTTGCGGATGTTGCGGGTCGCCATGCAGTTGATCGCGTAGGTGATGCAGTGATCCCGGCGAAGGATGACCGGGTCGCGGGTCATGACCTGGCCCAGGTTCACCTCGGCTGGCAGGCGATTGTCGCCGACCACCCGGTTGAGAAAGTCGCGCGCGGTGAACACCCCCACGACCTTGCCGTCCTCGATCACCAGGACGCAGTCCGTGCCCTCGCGGGCCATCGCGTCGACGGCAGCTTGCACGCTGGCGGTCGGCGACAGCTCGGGCCAGGTGTGGTCGCCGAGGACCTCTCCAATTGTGCGCTGGATCCGCTCCATGGTTCAAACCCCCGTCCAACCAGGCTAACTCCCGGGCGCCGCCCTGGCGCCCTCCAATTGCCCGGCTCTCGAAAAAAGGTGCCCCATATCGGCCGCGGAGTGGCTCGACACGCGCCGTGGACGATGCTCGGGACCGTCGCTGGAGGTCAGTCCTCCTCGAGCGCAGGCAGCGGTGAGCGGCGCAGGATCCGCTGCAAGCTGGTTCGCTTGATCCCGAGTGCCCGGGCGGTATGCGAGACGTTCCGCCGGTGGACCAGGAAGGCGCCGTGGATGACCTGATACCTGAGAGCGTTCAGGTCGACCGTGGCTCGCAGCGGCGGCGCGGGGGAGGCCGGCGTCCCTCCGGCCCACCCCACCCAGTCGACCTGGGCCTTGGACACGACCAGATCGGCGCCGGCCGCGTGGGCATGGCCGATCAGCTCGGCGAGCGCGCCCAGCCCGCTCATGACCACGACCCGGATCGCGGGGTGGCGAGCGCGCAGCGGCGCGATGAGATCGCACCCGCACTCGTCCACGCCGAGGAAGTAGTCGAGGAGGGCCGCGTCGAGCGCCCCCGCCTCGAGCTGAGCGATGGCGCCGGCCAGAGAGCTGGCCACCACCACCTCGAAGCCGGCCCGTTCCAGGGTGAGCCGGCTCACCCGCTGGATCAGCGGATCGTCATCCACGACCAGGACGCGCCGGCAGCTTCCGTTCCCGATTGCGAAGTTCATCGCCGGGGATGTCGGACGGATGAGAGCCGCGTCTCGCGCGCCGCTGCGTTTCAGGGCTCGAGGACGATCTTCCCGAACGCCGCCCGCGCCTCGAGCACCCGGTGGGCCTCGGCGGCCTCGGCCAGCGGAAGCACCCGGTCGACCACCGGGCGCAGCCGGCCGGCCGCCAGGTGGACCAGCACCTCGAGCAGGTCGCCCTTGGAGCCCATGGTCGAGCCGAGGATCGCGATCTGACGGAAGAAGACGTGGCGCAGGTCGATCTCCGGTTTCGGCCCCGCGGTGGCGCCGCAGGTGACCAGGCGCCCGCCGGTGGCGGTGGCCCTGATGCTGGCGGTGAAGGTGTCGCCGCCCACGTGCTCGATGACCACGTCGGCGCCGCGCCGGTCGGTCAAGCCCTTCACCTCGGCCACGAAGTCGGCCTTTTGATAGTTGATGACCTCGTCGGCGCCGAGCTCGCGCAGGCGCTCCAGCTTGGCGTCGGTGCCGGCGGTGGCGATGACCCGGGCGCCGTGGAGCCGCGCGATCTGCACCGCCGCGACGCCCACGCCGCTGCCGGCGCCCTGGACCAGCACGGTCTCGCCCGGGCGGACCCGCGCCTTGCCGACCAGCATCTGCCAGGCGGTCAGGAAGGTGAGGAGCGAGGAGGCCGCGTCCGGAAACGACAGGTCGCCCGGGAACGGCGCGATGTTCTGGCGCGGCACCACGATGAACTGGCCGTAGCCGCCCGACCGGGTCTCGCCGAGGATGCCGTACCGCGGGCACAGGTTGTCGCGGCCGAGCAGGCACTCGCGGCACACACCGCACGACAGCCCCGGGTTGACCACCGCGCGCGAGCCGACCTCGAGATCGTCCACGCCGGCGCCGAGCGCGTGCACCACGCCCGCGATGTCGGAGCCGAGCCGGTGCGGGTACTCCAGGTGGAACGCCGGGCCGCCCCGCCGCACCCATAGATCGAGGTGATTGACCGCCACCGCGCGCACCGCCACGCGCACCTGGCCCGGCCCCGGCTCGGGCACGGGCAGCTCGGCCGACTCGAGCACGTCCGGATCGCCGTGGCGGCGGAGGACGACCGCTTTCATCACTCGCATGGGCTGCTCCGCGGAGCTGACGTGGAACGGCTGGACGCGATCAGGGTCGATGCCGGGCCGACGGGTTGGCCGGATGCTCGCTGGTCAGCGGCGGGAACGACGGATCATGCTCGAGCGGGCGATCGATCCGCTCCAGCGGGCTCTGGTGCTGGACGCGCCGCCAGCCGCCGGTCGGCTCGCCCTCGGTCGGGTCGGTCAGGTGCGGGCCGAGCAGCTGGGCCAGGCCGAGCGAGCCGGCCACGTAGACGGTGCCCAGCCCGACCTGCCAGGCCCGGCTTCGCCGGACCCCGCGCCGGTGCGCGCGCGCGGCCACCATGGAGCCGACCAGGTCGCAGGCGACGATGGCGCCGAGAGCGGTGAGCCCGAAGGTCCACTCGTACCAGCCGGTGCCGAGGAAGAGGAGCCCCATGGCGACCAGCTGGCCGACCAGGAGGGCGATCGCGGTGGCCGGACGCCGCGCATAGAGATGACCGACCCCGAAGGTGAGAAAGGCGCTGCCGGCGGCGAGCAGCGGGCGAATCGCGGCCCGCTTTCCGGCGCCGTCGGCGCGGTCGTCGTCGGCGGGATCGTCGGCGTCGGCGTGGTCGGCGTCGGCGCCATCGTCGGCGTCATGGGCGTCATCGTCGTCGTCAGCGCCGTCGGTGGCCTCGAGCTTCGCCCTGCCGATCGCGTCGGCGACCGCCTCGTCCGAAAAATAGGCCTCGAGGAAATCGGTCGCCTGGCCTGCTTGCGACGCCGGCACCGCGATGTGAACCTCGAGGATGTTCTGCGCGACGCCGATCATCGCGCCCGAGCGCGTGCCGGTCACTCGCGCGCCGACGCCCGCGTCGCGCAGGAGCTCGCCAATGAGCTCGGCCTGGATCGGGTCGTAGGACCGGTGGACGATGACGTAGCTTTCGGACATCGAGTCGAGCTCCGCCGCCAGCGCGCGATCCGTCCGGCGCTGGCATTTTCATTTGGCGCCGCCTGCGCCCTGGCGTTTATGTTCTAACCCGAAACCCCACACGGGACCAGCGAGCCGGAGTTGCCATGAAAATCGTCGCCATCCCCTGCCTCAGCGACAACTACGCGTATCTCGTCATCTGCGAGGCGAGCCGGCGCGCCGCCGTGGTGGATCCATCCGAGGCTGCACCGGTCATCGCGGCGGCCCGCCAGGAAGGCGTCGAGCTGGTCGCGATCTGGAACACCCACCATCACATCGACCACACCGGCGGCAACCAGGAGCTCGCCTCCGTGGTGCGCGGGCTCGAGGTCCTCGCGCACGAGTCGGATCGCGGCCGCGTGCCGGCGCAGACTCACTTCCTCGCCGAGGGAGACTCGGTCTCGGTCGGCCTGGCCAGCGCGCAGATCATCCACAACCCGGGTCACACCAGCGGCGCCATCAGCTTTCACATGGCCGATCCGGGCGCCGTCTTCACCGGCGACACCCTCTTCGGCGGCGGCTGCGGGCGCCTGTTCGAGGGGACCCCGGCCGACATGCACGCCTCGCTCGCCAAGCTGGCCGCGCTGCCCGACGAGACCCGGGTCTACTGCGGGCACGAGTACACCGAGAAGAACCTGGCCTTTGCCGCCGAGGCGGAGAAGGACAACCCGGCGATCGGCGAGCGCCGCGCGCGCGTGGCCGAGCTGCGCAAGCGCGGCCAGCCGAGCGTGCCGTTCACGATGGCGGAGGAGCGGGCGACCAACCCGTTCATGCGGGCCGGATCCGCCGAGCGGCTGGGCGAGCTGCGCGCGTGGAAGGACAAGTTCTGACCGCGTCGCAAGTTCTGACCGCGTCGATCGATCGCGCGCCGGCTCGCGCGTAGGCAGACAGCGGCGTGCGGATCAACCTGCAAGACGCGGCCGCGGCCCGCCTCGAGATCGATCTGTCGAGCGATGGCGAGGCCCGGCTGGTGAGCCTGACCGGCCTGCGCGGGGTGACCGGCGAGCTCGAGCGCGGATCCAGCGCGGCGGTGCGGCCGCTGCGGGTCGACGCCGCGACCCTGGCCGAGCTCGAGTGGCCGCTGCCCGCGCGCGGCCGGCTGTCGATCACCAGCCCGGCGATGCTGTCGCAGGTGGCGATCGAGCTCGACGCGGAGGTGCGGATCGAGCGCGCCGGGCCGGACGGTCGCGGCGGCGCGCGCGCCTCGGAGGCGAGCGAGGTCACCGGCTGGGGGTCGGCGGCGCGCGCCGAGGCGGACGCGATCGCGATCGACCTCCCGGGTGGGCTCAAGCTCGCGCTCGACGCCGACCTCACCCGACTGCGCGTCGAGCACACCCCGGAGCGAGTCGGCCACGCGGCGGCCGACCACGTCGCGCTGGCCAACCTGCAGGCGGTGCTGGGCGGCGTGCTGTGCCGGCTGTCCGGCGCGGCGCTCGAGCATTCGCGGGTCGACTGGGGGCGCGGCGAGCTCCTGGTCGGCGCCGCGGCCGCGAGCCTGAGCGGCATGAGCGTGGCGGTGCCCGGCTCGGGCCTCACCGTCGAGATCGATCGAGTCGAGCTGCCGGGCGGGCTGCGCACCAGCGGCGGCGCGATCGTGATCCCGGAGCTGGTGGTGCCGGAGCTGCGGGTCGCGGTCGACGACGTGGTCGCGCTGTTCTCAGGTGGTGCCGACAAGGGCCGAGGCGCGGGCGCCGCGCTGCCGCCGGCGCCGGCCAGGCCGCCGCGCGCCCCGTTCGACTTCGGCTTCCTCGACCGGATCACCGGTCGACTCGGCGTCGACATGACGCTCGACATCTCCGTGCCGCTGCTCGGCCGGCGAGAGGGCACCCACCGCTTTCGCGTGCCGATCTCGGGCGGCCTCATCAACTATCGCGAGCTCGAGCGCGACCTCAGCAACTTCGAGGACGCCTTCATCGACGTCGAGGTGCGCGGCAAGACGCTGGTCATCGAGCGCGCCATCCCGCTCATCCCCGGGCTGGAGAAGCCGCTGGTGGTCTGGGATCTGGACCCGGAAGAGCTCGAGCTGGCCCGCCGCCGGCTGGTCCGCCTGCGCACCATCCCGCGCCTGCGCCTGGCCGTCCGCGGCGGCGGCGACCGCGGCGACCGGTCCAGCCTGGCCGTGCGCAGCCTGCGCTTCGACGCGGTCGACATCGACATCGCGGTCGACCCGCCCGCCCCCGGCAAGCCGGACTCGATCGCCCGGGCCAGCGCCGGGCAGCTGCGCGTGAGCGGCCGGCTGGTCCACGAGCCGAACCGGACCGCCGCGGCGACCGAGCTCACCACCGCGACGGTCCGCGGATCGCGCCTGGCCGCGGGGCCGCTCGAGCTCCTCGGCGTCGAGATCGAGTCGATCGAGCTCGGCGCGCTCGACGACGGCCAGGTGACCTTCGCCGGCCTGCGCCCGCGCGGCGCCAGCTTCGTCGGTCGCGACCTGCGCGCGCGAAACGTGAAGATCGCGCTGACCTGAGCCTCAGCCGCCCGCGCTCTTCTTGACCGGCGTCGGCGGCGGCAGCGGCGCCCGGTCGCGCACCGGCGCCGGCGGCAGCGGGACCTCGTGCGACGGCGTTCCCCGGACCAGGGAGCCGACCTCGCCGGTGATGAGCCGGGCCCCGCGCTGAAACGTGAGGTAGGACCAGATCCAGCCGAACATGACCAGCACGCGGCTGCGGAAGCCGATGAGGAAGAAGATGTGGATGGCCCACCACGCCAGCCAGGCCAGAAATCCAGACAGCTTCACCCGGCCGAAGTCGGCCACCGCGGCGGCGCGACCGATGGTGGCGAGCGAGCCCTTGTCGCGATAGTGGAACGGCTCGCGCGACTGCCCGGCGACCGCGCGGCTGATCTGGCGGGCGGCGTGGTTCCCCTCCTGGATGGCGGCGGGCGCGACCCCGGGCACCATCGCGTCGCCCTGCCCGACCGAGGCGAGGTCGCCGACCACGAACACCTCCGGGTGGTCCGGCAAGCTGAGGTCCGGCGCGACCAGGACCCGGCCGGCCCGGTCGAGCGGCGCCCCGAGGGTGCGCGCGAGCGGCGAGGCGGCCACGCCGGCAGCCCACAGGACGGTGCGGGCCGGGATGCGCTCGGTCGCCTCGCTCGCCGCGCTGGCCGGGCTCGCCGCCGCTCGCAGGTCGACGCCGTGCTCGTCGATGCCGGTCACCATCACGCCGGTCCGCACCTCGACGCCGAGCTTGACCAGCTGCGCGCGCGCCTTCTCCGACAGCGCGGCCGGGTACGGCGGTAGCACCCGGTCCTGCCCCTCGATCAGGATCACGCGCGACATGGTCGGATCGATCGAGCGGAAGTCGCGGCGCAGCGTGTGCAGCGCGATCTCCGACAGCGCGCCGGCCAGCTCGACGCCGGTCGGCCCGCCTCCGACCACGACGAAGGTCAGCCACTCGGTGCGCAGCGCCGGATCCGGCTCGCGCTCGGCGACCTCGTAGGCGAAGAAGACCCGCCGGCGGATGTCGAGCGCGTCGTCGATCGTCTTGAGGCCGGGCGCCAGCCGCTCCCAGTCGGCGTGGCCGAAGTAGGAGTGCGTCGCACCGCTGGCGACGATCAAGTAGTCGTAGTCGATCGCGCCGCCGTCGATCTCCACCCGCCGCGCCGCGCTGTCGACCCGGATGGCCTCGGCCAGGAGCACGCGCGCGTTCTTCTGCCGGCGCAGCACGCTCCGGATCGGGTTGGCGATGTCCGCCGCGTTGAGCGCGCCGGTCGCCACCTGATAGAGGAGCGGCTGGAAGAGGTGGTGATTGCGGCGATCGAGGATCGTGACGCGCACCGGTGCGCGCCGGAGCGCGCGGGCCGCGTACAGACCGGCGAAGCCCGCGCCGATGATGACCACGTGGGGCAGGTCCGCCGCGCCGTTGCGCCGCGGAACACTCGTCGGCTCTGGTGCTCGCGTCTCCATCCTCCAAGTGTGAGATGCCGCAAAGTCGGCCGCCGCCTCGTTCTTCCTGCGTCGACACCGCTCGCGTATGATGCCGCCCACGGAGGGCGTCGACATGAATCCAGTGGCGACGGGTGGAACCTGCTCTGTTTGTTCGGCATCGCTCGAGGTTGGAGCGTCCTTCTGCCCCCCAGCGTAGAGGTCGCGGTGCCGACGACGACCCTGCCCCCTCGCGCCGCGTTCCCGGTTCTGCGCCCGATGCAGACCCGCTGGCACGACAACGACCACTACGGCCACGTCAACAACGTCGTCTACTACGCCTACTTCGACACCGCGGTGAACGGGTGGCTCATCGAGGCGGCCGGTCGCGACATCCGCGAGCTGCCGGCGATCGGCGTGGTGGCGGAGACGGCGTGCCGGTTCCTCGGCCCGGTCGGGTTCCCCGATGCGCTCCACATCGGCCTGGCGGTGGCGCGGCTGGGCCGGACCAGCGTCACCTACCGCCTCGCGGTGTTCCGGGGCGACGAGCAGAGCCCGTCGGCGATCGGGCGGTTCGTGCACGTCTACGTCGACGCGGCCGGACGCCGGCCGATCGACGTCCCGCCCGCCCTGCGCGCGGTGCTCGAGCCGGTGCGCGACGAGACCGCGCGGCGCTTCGCCGCGGCCGGCGTGGACGACGCGGGGCTGCCGTGACCGCGCCCGGCGAGACCGTCTTCACCTGGAGCGCGGCGCCGCTCAAGTTCGGCCCCGGCGCGGTCGACGAGATCGGCCACGACGCCGCGCGACTCGGCCTCCGCCGGGTCCTGGTCCTGACCGACCCGCGCGTCGCCGCCACCGGCCTGCCCGATCGAGTGTGCGCCGCGCTGGCCGCCGCCGGCGTCGGCCACGCGATGTACGACCGCGTCCAGTGCGAGCCGACCGACGCCAGCGTGCGCGCGGCGGCCCGGGCGGCGGCCGAGCTGGCCGCCGAGGGCGCCTGGGACGGCTTCGTGGCGGTCGGGGGCGGCTCGGTCATCGACACCGCCAAGGCGGTGAACCTCCTGGTCACCTCGGGCGGCGATCTCATGGACTACGTCAACGCGCCGGTCGGGGCCGGCCGTCCGCCGGTCCACCCGCCCCGCCCGCTCATCGCGGTGCCGACCACCGCCGGGACCGGCTCCGAGAGCACGCCGGTGTGCGTGCTCGACATCCTGGGCCTGCGGGTGAAGACCGGCATCAGCCACCCGTCCCTGCGCCCGGCCCTCGCCGTGGTCGATCCGACGGTCACCCTGTCGTTGCCGCCCGAGGTCACCGCCAGCGCCGGAATGGACATCGTCTGCCACGCGCTCGAGTCCTACACCGCGCGCCCGTACACCGCCTTCGCCCGCCACACCGCGACCACGCGAGTGGCCTACAACGGCTCCAACCCGGTCTCCGACACCTGGGCCGAGCGGGCCCTCGCCCTGGTCGCGCGAAGCTTCCGCCGCGCCGTCCACGCCGGCGACGACATCACCGCCCGCTCCGACATGATGCTCGCCGCGACCTTCGCCGGCATGGGCTTCGGAAACGCCGGCGTCCACATCCCACACGCCTGCGGCTATCCGATCGCCGGCCTGGTCCGCGACTATCGACCAGCCGGCTATCCCACCGACGAGCCCATGGTTCCCCACGGCCAGTCCGTGTCGCTGACCGCGCCGGCCGCGTTCCGCTTCACCTTCCCCACCGACCCCGCCCGCCACCTCCGTGCCGCCGCCCTCCTCGGCGAGGGCCACGCGGTCACCGCGGCGAGCCCGATCGATCAGCTGCCCGCCGCGCTCATCGCCCTCATGCGAGACATCGCCATCCCGGCCGGCCTCGGCCCGGTCGGGTATGGCGAGTCCGACATCGCCGATCTCGTCAGCGGCGCCCTGGTCCAGCAGCGCCTCCTCGCCATCGCCCCGGCGGCGGTCACCGGCGACGATCTGGCCGGGATCTTCCGCGCGTCGATCGAGAACTGGTAGTCAATCGACGTCGTTGCAGCCGGGGTCCGGCGGATCGAAGGCGAGGATGAACGGCAGGGTGATCGGCCCGAAGTCGTCCTGGCCCGAGTCGACCGCGCCATCGCCGAAGTCCACCAGGCCGGCGAAGGATCCGCCCAGCGCGAGCCGGCCCTCCGGCGTGGCGTCGGCGGCAATCGGGCCGAAGCCGAACAGCGGTTCGGACACGACGACCGGGAAGGTCATCTCGGCGACGAGGTCACCGTCGAGGCGGTTGCTGGAGATGTAGTAGCCGCTCAGCTGAGGGCTGTCGGACGAGAAGGTGTAGTACATGCCGGCCAGGACCAGGTCCGATCCGATCATGGTCATGGTGTTGGCGAGGACGCCGATCTCGTCGCTGTCGATCGATCCGGGCACCGCGACGTTGTTCAGCCCCACCGCCTGGCCCGCGGGATCGAGCTCGGCGACGAAGTGATGGTGGCCGGAGGAGTCGTCCTCCAGGTCGAGGTCTCCGATCGTCACCGAGTCCTCGAAGTTCCCTGCCACGACCAGGTTGCCCGACGGCGCCACGGCGATCCCGTTGCCGTTGCCACTGCCGAGGAAGACGCTTCGCCACGTCTCGCTGCCGTCGAGGGCGAACCGGACGACGAACGACGACCAGGACGGGAAGTCGTCCGAGGGCGGCAGGTAGCTCACCAGCAACACGATGTCGCCATCCGCGGTCAGCGCCGCGGCGGCGGGCTGGCCCTCCACGTCACCGTCGACCGGCATCGGCACCGTGACCAGCCACTCGAGCTGCCCCTCGGCGTCGAGCAGGCCGGCCACCGACGTCCGCACCGTGAGGTCGTCGTTGAGGGTCTGGCCGGCCCAGAAGACGCGACCATCCGGGAACGCCTGCACGGCGTCGATCTCGCGCAGCATGTCGTCGGTGTCCTGGTCCGCGGGGCGCCAGCTCCGGGTCAGATTTCCGTCGATGTCGTACCAGTCCAGCCCGGCCGGCCGGGTCGGCCCCTCGACCCAGTCCTCGGGCGAGACCGCGACCACCGCGCCGCCTCCCGGCGTCGCCGAGAGCACACCGAGGTAGTCGTTGCTGTTGCCGTGAACGTCCCAGTCGAGCGTCCCGTCGGGCGCGTGGCGGGTGAGCAGCCTCACTTGCTCCTCCTCGCCGTCCACCACGCGGATCATCGGAACGGTGGCCAGCAGCCCGCCGTCGGTCGCCCACGCGATGTCGTGGACGTACCCCGGGGCTTCGAAGTCGGTCCGCGACCAGGCCAGCTGGCCGACGGCGGGCGGCGCAGGTGGGGCGTCGGGTGGGGGCGGATCGTCGGGGGGTGAATCCGCCGTCTCCTCGGGGGATGGCTGCGTGTCTCGATCGAGATCGAGCGGCAGGTCGACCTCGGTGGAGCAACCGAGGGCCGTGGCCACCAGGATGGGAACGATCCGTTTCATCATGCCCGTTAGTCGACGACCCCGAGCCACCTCGTCATGGAATCTGAGGACTCCGGACCTTCCCAGCGGACACGGAGCCCGTCGCGGACGCTTTCCCGCAGGAGGGTCGTGACGATCGCCAGAGGCGCGCTCTCTTCGAAGTACTCGAGGTCGGCGACGATGATCAGCTTGCCGCGTGCGCGGGAGACGCTCACGTTGAGGAGGTTGCGGGCCTCCGAGGTCACCCTGTCCCCGGCGAGGAGGAGCCCGGGCCGCATCGGGGCCGAATCGACCAGGTCGATGATCACCACGTCGCACTCTCGTCCCTGGAACCGGTGGATCGTGCTGCACTCGACCGAGCCTGCGATCCTCCGGGCGGCCAGGCGCCGGCGAATGTCGTGGGCCTGAGCCGCGTACGGGGTGATCACGGCGATGGACCCGGCGCTCTCGGCCACCGCCTCGAACGCGAGCTCGACCGTGACCTCGGCCGAGGCCCGGTTCACCCGAGACGCGCCCTTCGCCGAGCGCTCGCACATCGTACGCGCGGCGGTGTCGACCACGATGAGCGGCCTGCCCCGATGAGGCGCACGAGACGCGATCGCTTCACTCCTCGCGGCATCAGCGCCGTGGCGCAGTCGTCCGCCGTAGAAGAGCCGCCCCACGAGCGCGCCGATCACCGGGTGCATTCGATACTGGACCTCGAGCATCGCCACGACCTCCGAGCGAGCAGGGTCCGGAATCGTCACGTCGAAGATGCTGCGCCCGATGGCTCGCTGGACCAGCACCTCCCTGGAGTGGACGATCGTCGGCAACTGACGCGGATCGCCGACCATGATCGCCTTCTCCCGGCAGAGACACGCCGCGTGGAAGAGCGCGGGCAGTGGCGCCATCGCGGCCTCCTCGGCGATGAGGACATCGAATCTCAGGTTCTTCATCCCGGGCGACAGGTAGGAGCTCGCCAGCGTGCCGATCACCAGGCGGGCGCCGGCCAGGACGCGCCCCTCGCTGTCGCGAAGCGCCTCCATGTGGCGGGCGATGCGCTGCTTGACCAGCGCCCGGAGCCTCGTCAATCGAGCGATTCGCAGCTCGACGGCCGCTCGCTGCTCCTGCGGCGGCATCCGCGCCACGGCGTTCGCGACGGCCGGCGGAAACAGGCTCGAGAGCGCGGCCGAGCTCAGCCGGGCCGGCGGCTCCGCGAAGAGCGACTGCTGGGCCACGCACGCGCTCGCGATCGCGGCCAGCAACGAGTCACCGTCGCGCAGCTGCCGCTCGGCGTCCTGGCTCCGGGCGCGAAGCCATTCGATCGATCGCCGTCGGGTCGCCTCCAGACGGCCCGTGACGTCGGTGAGCTCGGCCCCGAAGGTCTCTTCCTCGCTGCGACCCAGGCGGACCACCTCGCCCGCCTCGATCGCGCCCGCGAACCAGGGCCGCGACGCCAGCTTTGCGAGCACCTGATCGATGGCGGCGTTGGTGGTGGAGGCCAGCAGGATGCGCTTCTCTCGCGCGCGCAGCTCCTCGATCACGTGCGTCAGCGTCTCGGTCTTTCCGGTCCCGGGTGGTCCCCAGATGAAGGCCAGGTTGCTGTCGCTGCACAGCTGCACCGCCGCGCGCTGACCCGGGTTGAGAGCGCCGTGGTCTCCGCGCAGCACCGACGCGGCGCGGGCCTCCGGCCGCTTCCCGAACAGCGTCAGCGCGAGCCGCACCTCGTGACCGTCGACGTCGATGCGATCGAGGGCCTCCATGAGCCGCTCGTAGAGGAACCGGGGTGAAACGACGAGGTGGATGGGCGTCGCGCCGAGGTCGATGGCCTGATGGGACGTGAGCGTGATGCGACGACCCTCCAGTCGCTCGATCGTGACCACCTGCTCTCCGCGCGCGGTCCGCAGCATGCAGTCGCCGCCCGCGGAGACCTTGTCGCTGGTCTCGGGGAGGTCGAAGCCGTAGCGCGACGAACCCAGGTCTTCGCCGGTCGACAGCGCCAGCTCGAACGCGGTCGACAGAGTGGAGAGCGCGGCGATCTCGGAGCTGATCCCGCGCTTGAACGCGGACACGAACCGATCGAGCAGCTCCGCGTCTGGCGACCTCATGCGCGGCCGCGTGATCGTGCGGCGCGCCGCGCGGGGGGTCAAGCGCGCCCCGTCCGCGCGCTCGACTCCATTCGGCGCGGATGGGGATCTACCCGCAGCTGGGCGGGTCGCGCAGAGACTCCACCCGGACCAGCCAGAGGATCTTCGAGTCCCTGGGTTGCACCGCGTCAGATCGATCGAAGAGTAGAGGATGAGCGACTCGCCGCCCGACCCTGGCCATCCGGCCCCCGCGCCTCCCGGCGGCGGCAGAAACGGTCCGCCGCTCCTCGACATCCTCGACGTGCCGGTCCCGTCCGGACCGGTCGAGTCGCCGCTGCAGGATCGTCACGCTCTCGACTTTCACCTCGGCGATCCGGTCCACGTCTCCTGCTGCCGCCTGGACAGCCGCGAGCGGCGCGGGCTTCAGACTCACGGCTTGTTCTGCGTCATCCCCGCCAGCCGCTCGGCCTCCTCGGCGATGATCTCCGGGTGCTCCTCCTGGAAGAACAGCTTCGCCCGGGGCACGCGGCGGACGCCGAGGGAGCTCGGGAACGTCCGGTCGAGGTAGTCGGCGTCCGCCGTCGATCTCCTGAGCGCCGCCTCGATGCCCGCGAGCGGGTTGGGCTGCAGCGCGACGTGGTAGGCGTGAAACCGTGCCCGGCGCAGCGGCGAGCTCACCAGCGGCGCGAAGTAGTACTCGATCGTCTCGTCGGCAGGGTGGCCAGGATCGACGTAGACGCTCGCGCCGAACTGCGAGCGGGCCAGCGGCCTGTCAGCGAGCCACCCGGCGATCGTGTCCGCGAGGGTTCCGGCGCGGCCAG
>Ga0193753_10000321_pt1 | contig 47373 bp, 41 predicted proteins | sample H1c2metaG_FD_144925 | JGI IMG/M metagenome (GOLD analysis project Ga0193753, IMG submission 144925) | Soil microbial communities from a riparian zone of the East river system, Colorado, United States - H1c2 | ecosystem: Environmental > Terrestrial > Soil > Riparian zone | place: USA: East...
CGTCGTTGTCCAGCCGGTGCGTGACTGGCGGCCGTGTGGACGCGTTCAAAGCACTTTCGACCGCGCCCGACGGCAGTCGCGAAATCACAACGACTACGAACAATCCGCCGCCGTTCAGTCCCGGTAGCAGCGTTGATTTGTTCGTCAACGTCTCGGACCTGTCGCCCGTGACAAACGCCGCAGTCTCCGGCGGCATTGTCGGCGGAAGTTCGTTGTCCTTCATGAACAACGGCGTGTTGCCCGACACCACGGCCGGCGACGGAACTTACAGCGCGACGATGAACGTGCCGTCCACCGGCGCCAACTTCACGGTGTGTGTCGTCGTCTCCGCGCCAGGCAAACAAACGGCCACCAACGCCACCTCATTCCAGATTCTTCAGCCGCCCGCCAACAACCGTTTCGCCAACCGCACGCCTCTCACAGGCACTACGACCTCTACAACCGCGAGCAGCGTGGGCGCGTCAAAGGAAACCGGCGAACTCGCGCACGCCGGCAACGCGGGGGTTTTTGCCGTTCAGTTCGGTTAGTTTTACGCCCCCGGGGGCACGGCGTATCAAATCGCCGTGGACGGTTTCGGCGGCGCGTCGGGTTCAGTTCAACTCAGCCTCAAGATGAGCGTCGCGCCCGCCAATGATGTCTTCGCGAACCGCATCTCTCTCCGGCCCCGACGTCACGACCACGGGTAACAACGACAACGCGACCAAGGAATCCAGCGAACCGCTGCACGCAGGCAACACCGACGGAAAATCTGTTTGGTGGACCTGGACCGCGACAAGCGCTGGTCCCGTGCGCGTTGCCACGACCGGCAGTGGGTTCGACACGACGCTTGCCATTTATACTGGAACGACCGTTGGCGCGCTGACGCTTATCGCTGGCGATGACGACAGCGGCGGCTGGCCCGCGAGCGCCGTGACTTTCTCCGCCGTCGCGGGCATGAGCTACCAAATCGCGGTAGATGGTTTCGGCAGCGGAGCGTCTTCGGGCAACATCCAGTTGAGCATTGCCGAACAAAATCACCTCCGGTTGCTGCCGCCGCAGCAATTGCCGGGAGGCGGCCACCGCATCTGGATTGCCGCAGCCGACGGCGCTCCACTCAACTCAACCCGCGCCGCCCGTATCGAAGTCCACGCGCTTGAAAGCGTGAACCAAACGCCCAACACCACGACCCGCCTCAACAACACGCTCTCGCTTTCCGACGGCACGTTCTGGCTCGACGATCTCGCTTCGCCCGATCCGGCAATGAGGTTTTACCGCGTCATCGAGCGCACGCAGTGATTCACTGATTACTGTTTTCCTGCGCGTAATACCGATACCGATTCGTCCGGTAAACCCATGCGAGCACTTCGGCCACGGCCGCGTAAAGCTGCGCCGGAATTTCGCTGCCGACTTTGCCGTACTTGAACATCAGCCGGGCGAGCGGCTTGTTTTCCATAATGGGGATCTGGTGCTTCTCCGCGATCTCGCGGATGCGCTGCGCATTCAAGCGAATGCCCTTCGCGACAATCTTCGGCGCTTTCATCGTCTTGCGATCGTATTGCAGCGCGATGGCGATGTGCGTTGGATTCACGAGAATCACGTCCGCTTTCGGCACGGCCTCGAGCATCTTGCGCTGGCTGATGGCACGGCGGCGGCGGCGCGCGGCTTTGATCTTCGGATTGCCTTCGCTGTTCTTCATTTCCTCCTTCACCTCTTCCTTCGTCATCATCAGGTCGCGGTGCGTGCGCCACCATTGGTAGCCGTAATCGGCCGCCGCCATCAGTCCGAGCACGAGAACGACGCGCAGAGAAATCTTCCAACCGGCTTCCGCCATGAAGGCCGCAATGCGGTCCAGGCTCACGGCGCTGGAGAAAATCGGATCGTTGAGCACCGCGCGAATTTGCGACCACGACAATAGAAAGATCAGCACGAGCTTGAACGTCGCGAGCAGAGTGGGAACGGCAGACTTGCCCGAGAACACGCGGCGAAATCCCGCCATCGGATCGATCTTTTCCCAATGAAGACCGAGCGCCTCGGAAGCGGTGTTGAAACGGTTTTGCATCGCACCTGCGATCAGGCCGGCCATAACCGCCGCGAGCACGACCGGCCCAGCACACTTCGCAAACCACAATGCGCCGCTGGCCGTGTAGCCGGGAAGTTCCGCGGCGCTCAACGGCGTGTCGTGGAGATGCCCCAGCGACATGGCGGTTGCGCCGGCCAGCTGTTGCCACATGCTTTGGCCGGTGAAGAACAGCGCGGCCAATCCGCCGACGAGCACGAAGACGGTTTGCACTTCGGGGCTGCGCGGGAACTGGCCTTTCTTCAGCGCGTCCTCGAGCTTGCGCTGGGACGGTTGCTCTGTTTTTTCGCCGACTTGTTCGCTCATGGCATCAGGTGGCGCCGAGCCATTGCGCGACTTTCAGAACATCCTCGGGCATTCTCCTCAGCGCGTTAATCATGTGTTCCGCGATGAGCGGCATCGTCAGCGCGAACACCACCAGACCGGCGGCGATGCGCAAGGCGAAGCTCTCGGAGAACACGTTCATCTGCGGCACGGCCCGGCCGAGCACGGAGAAAACCAGGATGACGACGAACGACACGGCCATGATTGGCGCCGCCATTTGAATCGCGATCACGAACATGTTGCCCGTTTGTTTGACCACGTGTTCGAGCACGGCTTCGTGCAGGCGCGCGCCGCCGACGGGCAGCACCTCGTAGCTCTTGATGAATCCGGCAAGCAGCCAATGGTGGAGATCGAGGGTGAACATCAGCACGGTAGCGAGGAGGAAGAGCATCATGCCCGGCGCTTGCGTCGGCGCCGTGCTGATGGGGTTCAGCACGGAACTCATATTCAGTCCGAGTTCGGCGCTGATGAGTTGGCCGCCGACTTCGAACGCGCCGAAAACCAATCGCGCGGTGAAACCGAGGGCGAGTCCGATGAACGCTTCAGTCAGGAGCCGACCGAGCGAGCTGAAGAAGCCGGGGAGCGCCGCCACGGGTTGCAGTCCTGGCGCGGCGAGAAATCCAATCATCGCGGCCAGCGCGATACGGACGATCACGGGAACGCTCGCCGCGGAAAACACCGGCAGCACCAGCAGAAACGCGCCGGCCCGCACGAACGCATACATCCAACTTTGGAGTTCCAGCTCCATGAGATGCTCACTGCGCCATCTGCGGAATCTTTTCGAACACGCTCGCGGTGAATTCCACCGTCGAGCGCACCAGCCACGGCATGAGGATCAAGAGCATCCCGATGACGCCAAGCGCCTTGGGTACAAACGTGAGCGTCTGTTCATGGATGGTCGTGACGGCTTGGAAGAGGCTGACCAGCAGGCCAATCACCATCGCCGCGCCGAGGAACGGCAGGGCGAGCGACACGGCTTGCATGACGAGAGTTTTTAAGAGTTCGACGGCGAGTTCAGGGGTCATAAATCACATTCCAAAACTGCGGATTAACGAACGCACCACCAGGCCCCAGCCGTCCACGAGGACAAACAGGAGAATCTTCAACGGCATGGAGATCGTCATCGGCGGCATCATCATCATGCCCATGCTCATCAGCACCGTCGCGACGACGAGGTCGATGAGGATGAACGGCACGAACAGAAGGAAGCCCATTTGGAACGCCGTGCGCAGTTCGCTGATGATGAATCCGGGAATCACCACTTTGAGCGGCAATTGATCGGGCGAGGTTGGCTGCAACTTCGCGAGTCCGGCGAAGAGTTCCACGTCCTTCGGTCGCGCTTGCTTGAGCATGAACGTCCGCAAATGTCCGGCGGCGTTATCGAGCGCTTCCTTGCTGGTGATTTGCTTCGCCTCGTAAGGCGTGATGGCGTCGCGCTGAATCTGGCTCCAGACCGGCTCCATGATGAAGAACGTCATGAACAGCGACAGGCCGATGAGAATTTGGTTCGCCGGCGCGCCTTGCAGCGACAGCGCCGTGCGCACGAAGGAAAGCACGATGACGATCCGCGTAAAGCAGGTCATCAGCAGAATGATCGACGGCGCGAGCGTGAGCAGCGTGATGCCGAACAGGACCTTGATGCCCATGTCCACGTCCTGCGGCTGGCCGTTGTTGCTGTTGCCGTTGTTCAGCGAGAGCTGGAGCGGACCGACTTGCGCGGAGAAATTGTTCGTGCTCTGAGCTGGCGCGGAAAACGCGGCGAGCACCAGGAGCAATCCCACGAGCAGCATCCACGAACGTGATTGATGTCGGAGATTCATTTTCTTCCCAGAACGCTTTGCAGGACTTGCGCGAACGGAGAGGCGCCATTTGAGACGATGACCTCGCTTTGAGTTCCCGTTGCCGCTTCAGGCAACGCGCTCACGAGTGAAATTCCCGCCGGTGACGCCGCCACAAGAAAACGTTGCTCATTGTAGCCCACGACGTAGATCGCCTGGCGCGGTCCCAGGGAGCGCGCTTCCATGATGTTGAGCTTGCTGTTGCTGCGCACGCGCGACACACGCTGCCAGTTCTTGAAAACCCAGACGCCGCCAAAGAACAGAGCGAGCACGAAAGCGAGTCCCGCGAGCATCCGCACGAACGAGCCGCCAACGTCGGGCGCTGAATAGCCGGTGAGGACTACAGCATTGGTGGCGGCCAGGCACGCGGTGGATGGAAGGAGTAGCAGGACGGCAACGAAGACCGAAACGCAGGTAGGGCGCGCCGCTCCGCGCGCGCCGTTCGAGAATCGACTGCAAACCAAAGCGGCGCGCGCGAAACGGCGCGCCCTACCCGCCTGTTCGACCACACTCACTTCCCACCACCGTTGACGAGTTCGAGAACTTTCAAACCGAAGCGATCGTCGATCACCACCACTTGGCCGCGCGCGACGAGCTTGCGGTTCACGAGCAAATCCACCGGCGTGTCGGCAAGCTTCTCCAACTGCACGACGGAGCCGACTTGAAGTTGCAGCACGTCGCGCATCGGCATCTGGCAGGCGCCGAGTTCGACGGAGAGATTGACGGGCACGTCGAGCAGGACTTCGAGATTGGCAGGTTGCGGGTTCATCAGATCAGTTGGTCAAAGGTTGAGTCAATTCCACGGCCCAATTCCCGCCGCGCGTGCCGAGCCGCGCTTTGTATTTCGGAGCGGACGCCACGTGGACCTGGACTTGTTGCGTCACTTGAGGATCGAGCATCAGCACGTCACCGGGCTTGAGCGCCACCAGTTCGCGCGCAGTCATTTGAAGTCCGTCCCACTGCGCGCTCACGCTGACGGGCATGCGATCCAGCTCCGAATTCCAACGAGCCGGCGGAATGGCCGGCGCTTTGACATCCGCCTTCTCCGTCGCGCTGGCCGCGGTGAGATGTTTCACGATCGGTTCCAGCGCGTAGTGCGGAAACGCCATTTGCATCTGTGCCACGCAGTCGCCGATGTGCGTCTCCATCGAAATGCAGATCATCATCGTGTCGTGCGGCGCGGTTTGCAGAAATTTTCCGTTGCTCTCGTGGCCCAGCAGACCGAGGCGCAGGTCCTCGAACGATTGCCAGTGACGGCACCATTCGTTCAACACGATCTGGACCGCTTGATCGAGCAATGCTGTTTCGATCTCGGTCAAGTCGCGGTCCGCCGTGGATACGCTGCCGGGACCGCCGAGCAGGCGATCGACCATCGTCAATCCCAGGCGCGGCGGAATATCCAACAGGCAAATGCCCTTAAGCGGCTCGGCTTTGAACAGCGTGAGATGCGTCGGTGTGCCGAGGCTCGCCGTGAAATCCTGGTAGCGAACCGTTTGTAGCTTCGTGACCTCCAGCGACACTTCGAGCCGCAGATACATCGAGAGGCGGGCCGACAGCGAGCGGGCAAAGTCGTCGTGGCGCTGGCGCAGCTTGCGCAATTCCGTTGGCGCAAGAAACGCCGGCTGGCGAAAATCGTAAGCGCGAATGTCTTCCGCCTTGTGCCGCGACTTGCGCCCCATCGGGCCAACGACCGTTACGATGCTCTCCTGTTCCGGAGGCATCGCTTCGTCGCTGAGTTGGGGCGCGGAGGTTTCCATGTTACTGGATTGCGAATTCGGTGATGTAAATTTCCTGTACGATATTGCCGCCCAGGACGTTGTTGAAGGCAGTCAGCAATTCCGAACGTACGAGATTGCGCGCGCCGGGCTTTTCGAGATCGCTGATGTTTTTTGTCGCGAGGAGCGTGCAGGCAATGTCCCGCAGCTTCGCGTCATTCTTTTCCAGCTTCGCTTTGAAATCGGACGTGTTGCCCGCCAGCGTGAGACTCGCGAGCAGATAGCGCGAACCCGCCGTACCCGAGACATTCACGAGCAGCTTGGCCATGGTCGCGGTTTCCTTGGAGCCGCCTTTTTCTTTTCCGCCAGATTCCTTGCCGCCGTGTTCGCCCGCCGAGGCGGTTTTTTCATGCCCGCCTTGTTCTCCCTCGCCTTCCGCCGGCTCCGCATGTTCCGCCGGCGTGAGACCGAGGGATTTCTGCAACTTGGGCACGAGCACGAACGTGGTCATGGCCCACGCCACCGCGGGCATGAGCACCACCGTGATGATGAGCGGGAGCATCGCTTTGATGCCGCCACCAGACTTGGCGGTTGCCGCCGAAGCTTCGTCCTCGGCCGGGTTCAATTCGATTTGAGCGCGGTCTGCCATGATGAATTAACGTTTGAGGTTCACGAGTTCCTGCAACATCTCGTCACTCGTAGTGATGATGCGCGAGCAAGCCTGGAAGGCGCGTTGCGTGGTGATGAGCGTGGAAAATTCATTCGCGAGATCCACGTTGGAAAGTTCCAATGCGCCCGCCTGCACTCGGCCAAGGCCCATCGTTCCGGGCACATCCGGGTTCGTTAGCGGACCGGCGGCGGAGAGACCGGAGTAAAGATTATTGCCTTCCTTCACCAGCGCCTGCGGGTCCTGAAAATTCTGCAAGAGCACCTGGCCGCGAATGAATTCTGTGCCGTCGCTCAAGCGCACATTCACCTGTCCTTGTTGATCGAAACTGAACGAAGCGACCGTTGCGCCCGCGGCCGCCGTGGCCGGGGCTCCCGTTGCGTCGATCTGAATGTCGCCGCGCGCGCTCAAGCCCGCATCGGAAAATCCCTGCACTCGCATCCCGTCGTTGGTCACGAGATAGCCGTTGTTATCCACGCGAAAATCGCCCGCGCGCGTCGCGAACGTCGAGTTGTTCATCGGATCGCGTACGACGAAAAATCCCTGGCCTGACACCGCGAGATCCGTCGGCAGTCCCGTGCGCGTCACCGCGCCTTGCGTGAATTGGTTCTGAATGGAGCTGGTGCTGACGCCCGTGCCCACTTGCAGCGAAGTCGTGCTGCTGCTGGTCGCGCTGCCTGCCGCGGAACCACGCAGCGTCTGGCTGAATGCGTCCGCGAATTCGACCCGCGCCGATTTGAAGGCAGTCGTGTTCACGTTGGCGATGTTATTGCCAATGACATCCATCTGTTCCTGGAACTGCTGGATGCCGCTGACGCCGGAGTTAAGTGATCGAAGCATAATCTGATTTAGGGTTGGCTCGTTTGAGTGGCCGATTGTGGTTGAACCAGCGACACGGACAGCAAACCGGCCATGTCGTAGGCTTGATCGTTGACGACGATCTTCGGCGTCCCTGCCTCGATGTTCACGGCGCTGACGACGCCCTGAACGGTGGTGTCCTTATCGATTTGCAAACTCACTTCGCGCCCGAGCAGCGCGTTAGCCTGCACAAAAGTCTGCTGTGTGCGAAGCGCGGAGATGTTCACCTCCATCGACTTCGCTTGTTCCAGCGCGCTGAACTGCGCCATCTGCGCGATGAACTCCGTGTCCTTCTGCGGATTGAGCGGGTCCTGCGCGGAAAGTTGCGCCACGAGCAGTTTCAAAAAATCATCCTGGCCCAGCACCTGGAGCGGAACGCGGCTGGTCGTGTCCGTTAAGTCGGCGCTGCTGGAGACGGAACTAATGGAAGAGGTTGCCATAAATTTATGCCCACGTTTCAAAACCGCGGACACCGCGCAACATGCTGGTGGCGTGAGTCGAATTTTTCTTAGTGCTTGCGACGGGAGAGAACGTTTGCGCCGGATCGTTCTCGGGAACAAACGAGCGGCGTTGCGAGTGCGCGAACTGCGCGTTGCTGCCGAAGCCCGCGCTGTCGTCACGAGTCAAGCGAACGCCTTGCTCGGCCAGACGCCGCTGCAATTCATCCCAGTGCTTGTCGAGCATCGATCTGTCGCCGCGTTCGAAATGGAGTTGGGCGCTGAGCGCGCCGTCGCGCATTTCCACGCGCAGCAAAAGTTCAGTGCCGGCATCCGGCTTCAGCACGACGGAGACGGATTCGTTCCCCGTCTGGCGAATGTGCGCGACGCCATCCAGGACCGCGCGAGCAACGCGCTCGACAGCCGGAACAGCCGAAACGGGAGTGGAGTCGTCGGTTCGGAGAGTTGCGCCGCTGCTGGCAGTGGCTGTGAAAACGGTATGTGCCGAAGCGACGTCGCGTTGCAATTCGTGCCGAGCTTCACGCGCTTCTTCCAAGCGAGAAATGACCTGAGCCGCCGGAAGATCCAGCGTGCGTTCCGTACCCGGCATATTTTGCACCGCCAGCCCGGCAACTTTGTCCATTTCAACCGTGTTGTTCATCGACATCACCTGCTTAGCAACGGCAGTGCCATCGAAGGGCGGAGTTTCTTGCGCGGTCGCGGCAGAAATGATTCGCGGTACGGGTGGCTCGGTTAATCCCTGACTCTCTCCCGGCTCGTGCCCGCTGAATTCAGATGAGTCGCCCTGTTGAAATTCCGACTGGCCAATCGACTCATGGGCAGTGGCGCCAAAAGGCAGCGCATCACTTTCGTCGGTCGGGGCCTGGTTTTGCGGAGCCGGAGATTCATTCTCAGGCCGAACCGCTTGCTCGGATGATCCGGTGATTCCTCGCGCAAACCTCGCTGACGCTTCAGTCGATGTCGCAGGTGAATCTGCTCGCGGAAGCTGAACGACCGGCGCGGCCGGAGTTACCAACGCTTGCGCATCCGCAGGTAGCGGCGCTGGTTCGGCCACTGGCAATGACTGTTCGGCGCTGAATTCACAAAGAGCTTCCAAGAGTGAAGTAGCAGCGTGGGCCGGCGACGGCGTGGCGCTTTCGTTCGGCGCGTATGCGGGCGACACGCTTTCTTCGGCGGGCGTCGGCGACGCTTTCGTCCCGGACTTCACACCCTTCGCTATCGGCTTCGTGGGTGCGGATCGTGCCTGTTCGTAGCGTGATTCTCGCGAGAGGTTCTTCGCTAAGCGCGGCAGAACATCAGCTTTTGGTTTGACAGGCAGCTTCGCGTGAATTCTCTTCGACTCCGCCGAACTCAAGTGTTCGTTGAAATTGTTCGAGTGAGATTTCTCTCCCGTCCTGCCGGTTCCGAATGACTCGCGCGGAGAATTCGGCGCGACATTCGCCACGAACGCAGGCAGCGCAGTCTTCACGGCTTGGCTTTCTCCGGCGGGTTCTCCGTCGTGCGCCGCAGCCGCTCGGTCAACTGCGCCGCGCGTTGCGCCTCCGCTTTGCCGAGCTTTCCGAAGGCTTCAACAATCGGCCCCGTTTCGGTGGGCTTGAGATAAAACAGCACCTTGAGAATCTCCTCGTCGGTCTCCTCTTTCAAAATGTTTGCCGAGCCTTCCGCCGACATCGCCGCGTGGACTTTGGCCAGCTTCTTCAAATTCGGAATCTCCTCCTGCTTGATGCGCAACACGCTTTGGTCCAGCTCGCGTTGCAACCGGCTGACTGCGTCGGTCACGGCCTTGATTTCCTGACGCTCGCTCGCGAGCCGCGCCTCGAGTTCCTTGAGCTGTTGCGCGCGCAGCGACAGCGCTTCCTTTTCCTGCTTCAACTCCACGATCATTTGATCCAATTCGGGATTCTTGAAACCCCACGACTCAGTGAGTATCGCGTGATCTTCTTCCGCCACGGTGGTCGGATGAATCGTGCCGAGCTTGGCGATGCTAAAACAAAACAGCGTCGTGCCGAGGTAGGCCAGCGAGCCAACCAGAGCGACGAACCAGCTTGAGGAAAGAATCTTCATGCGGCCTCCAATTGCGTATTTCCGCGCCACGCGCCGCGCGTCGCAATCTCATCGAGAAATTTTTGCTCTTCGCTCTGCGCCTCGCGATCGTGCGCGTGGCGCTGCTTCTTCAGCAATCGATCCAACGCTTCGCGCCGCATCGCCGCGATCTGCAACAGCTTGTGCATCGCGTCCACGTGGTCCTGGCATTTCTTCAACTCACCGGCGAGTTGCTCGCGTCGCTCGTCGAGGACAGAACACCACGAACGCGCCCGCGCCATTTGATCGGCGCGTGTCGCCTGGAGAAAACCCCCACGCAACAGCTGCCACGCGTTCTGCAAATCGTTTTCGAGCATCGCCAGCCGGGCCGCCGTCTCTTCGCAAGCGCGCACCGCCGCGGCGAAGACCTTTTGCGCGTCCTGTTCTTCCGCCTGGCGCAACTCGCGCACGGCACTGAGAGTAAATCGAAATTGTTTCATTTGGTGGGTCTGGTCGGTGCGCTGGTGGATTGAATCGTTTCAGAAAGCGCCTGCCAGCTTTGCTCCGTCGTGAATCCTTCGTGCATCCCCTGGCGTAAAAACTTCCGCAGTGGCTCGTGCAACTTGATCGCGGCGTCCAGCGCGGGATTGCTCCCCGCCGCGTACGCGCCAATCGTCACCAGATCCGCGTTCTTCCGATAAACCGCGAGATGCTCGCGCGCGCGGCCCGCGAGTTCGAGTTGACGCCCATCGAGTAGCTCACGCGTCAGCCGGCTCACGCTCTCCAGCACATCAATCGCGGGATAATGATTTTGCGTCGCCAGTTCGCGCGAGAGAACAACGTGTCCGTCGAGAATCGATCGCACTGCGTCCGCCACCGGTTCATTCATGTCATCGCCTTCGACGAGCACGGTGAACAGCCCGGTGATCGCGCCGCGATCGCTTGTGCCGGCGCGTTCGAGCAATTGCGGTAGCAGAGAAAAAACAGAAGGCGTGTAGCCGCGCGTGGCCGGCGGCTCGCCCACGGCCAGCCCAATTTCACGCTGCGCCATCGCGAAGCGCGTCACCGAATCCATCATCAGCAGCACGTTCTGTCCGAGGTCGCGAAAGTATTCCGCCACGGCCATCGCGAGGAACGCGCCCTTCAGGCGGGCGAGCGCCGGCTCGTTGGAGGTCGCCACGATGACGACGGATTTCTTGCGGCCGGCTTCGTCCAAATCTTTTTCCAGAAACTCGCGCACTTCCCGTCCACGTTCGCCTATCAGCGCGATGACGTTCACGTCCGCTTCGGCCTGGCTGGCCATCATGCCGAGCAACGTCGATTTGCCGACGCCGCTGCCGGCAAAAATTCCCAGGCGTTGCCCGCGTCCACACGGCGTGAACGTGTCGAGCGCCTTGATGCCGGTGCGAAAAGTTTTCTGGATGCGCTGGCGTCGGAGCGGATGCGGCGGTGCGACATGGAGCTTCACGAGGTCACGGCTCTGCACGGCAGGTAGCCCATCGAGCGGATTGCCGAGGCCATCGATGACACGCCCTTTAAGCGCATCGCTCACCGCCACGCGCAAGGGCGCGCCCGTTGCAATCACTTCGCAGCCCGGATGAATGCCGTGGATTTCGCCGAGCGGCATCAGCAGTAAATGATGGTTCCGAAAGCCCACGACCTCCGCCAGCGTCTCCGTTCCGTGCCTGGAAACGATGTGGCAAACATCACCGACGGACGCGAGCGGCCCTTCAGATTCAATAACCAGACCTATCAACTGCACCACGCGCCCGCGCGTCTCCGTGACACGAGCGGCTTTCAGGCGATCGAGTGCGGCGGTGAGCCTGTTCGAGGTGATGGGCGTGGTGGCGATACTGACAGTCCAAGTGTTTCCGCGACGCGCGCGAGTTTGGTTTCCCGCCGTGCATCGATGATTCCAAACCGTGTCTGCACCATGCAGCCGCCACGGGTCACATCGCGCGAGGCGGTGATTCGCATCTTGTGACTGCCCGCGTGGCCAACCACGTGCGCCGCGTCGGGACCCAGCAATTCCAAATCATCCGCGTGCAGCAGCACGTTGAGCTCTGTCGTGTCCTCTACTTGCTCCAACGCTTCGCGCACCGTGGCTGCGACCATGTCGCGCGTGATGGGCAAATCGCCGACCAGCTTCTGTGCGATTTCCAAAGCGAGGGAGATCATCGCGTCTTCAGTCTGGCGCACTACTTGGGGAACAGCTTCTTGCAGCGCCTTGATCGCACCGTTGTGCATGTCCAAAAGTTCCGCGCGCTGGCGCAACAGTTGTTCGCTCAAAGCGCGCTCACCCTCGACGACACCGCGCTGATAACCGGCGCACTCCGCCGCATGCACATGCGCCGTGAATTCCTCTGGCAAAGCCCGACCAAGACGCACGTCGCGCAGCGGCGCGTGAAATTGAATGGCCTCACGCGACGGCATTCTGTCCCTCCTGTGACTCACCTTCCGTGGCTTCGTTCTCGCTTTCGATTTTGCGAACGGCATCGATGATTCGCGTCTGCGCCGCCTCAATGTCGCGCGGCTTCACGGTCGTCATGAAAGCAATTTCCTCGCGCACACCTTCCGCCGCCCGCTTGGAAACACTGCCGAGGATCAAACTCTTGAGCTTCTCGCTCGCCGTTTTCAAAGCCAGCGCCAGGTCGCGCATGTCCACGTCACGCAACACTTGCTGAAGCACCGACACTTCGATGGCCAGCAGGTCCTCGAAGGTAAACATCTTCTGCCGAATGGCGCGTGTGAGATCGGGATTACTCTTCTCGAGATTTAACAACAGCGCCTTGCTGTGCGAACGATCCATGGCGTTGAGAATTTCCGCCGCAGTCGTCACACCGCCAGTCTGGTTCAACGCGCGCGTCTGCCGGGCGCCGGCTTTGCCACGCAACACCTCGATCACCTTTTCGACCACTTCGACCGGCGTCGGTTCCAGCGTAGCGAGGCGCGCGATCACTTGATCGCGCAGGTCGCTAGGCAACAGATCCGAAAGCTGCGCCGCCTTTTCCGGGTTCAGATAGCTCAGTACCAGCGCGATCGTTTGGGGCTGTTCGTGGCAGACGAGATTCAAAAGCTGGCGCGACTCCATTTCATCGATGCAATGCGTTGCCGGCAACGGCGCGCGCACCGGAGCGACGCGGTTGATCACGTCGTTCGCGCGGAACTGGCCGACCGCTTTTTCCAAAGTCGTACGGGTGAATTCCAGTCCGCCACGGACCGCGGTCCCTGCTTCGATGGCCACGGGAGAAAACTCCTGGAGAATCTGTTTCTGCAGATCCTGCGGCACCGTTTCGCGCTTCGCCATCTCGGTGCAAATCGCGTCCACGTCGTTGGGCGAAAGACTCTTCAAGATGTGCGCGGCTGCTTCAGGCCCCAGCATGACGAGAAACGCCGCGAGCTTCTGCGTCTTGGACATGGTCGAGAATTCCGCTTCCGGGCTGACCTCGTCGCGTGGTGTTGATGCGGGGGAGGCCATTTAGTTTTGCTCCGTTTTGTCGCGCGCGATCCAGTTGCGGATGGCCTGCGTCATGTTGTCGGGATTTTCCTTCATCAACTGGTTGAGCACATCGACGGTCACGACGCCGCTGAACGCCGGTTTCTGAATCGTGAACGGTTTGCCGTGGCCATTGCCGCCTCCATTCCCATGACCATTGCCGTGTTGCGCTTGCCCGAGCGGAACGCCAATCGGGATGTCCTCGACCGGCGTGCGTTTGAAGAGGCGCAGAAGAATCACGATGAACACGACGGCCAGCACAGGGTAGATCGCCGTCTTGCCGATGTTCATCCAGAAATCCGTGCGCTGCTGCTTATCGAGTTGCTGCACGACTTCGCCCGCGAACTGATCGTTGAACGGTAATTCTTCGAGCGTGATTTGATTATTGTTTGCGAGTCCGCTGCCTTGCTCGACCCCGAGCGCGCTCTGCACAATGCGGCGCAACTTGTCCAAATCCTCAGTCGAACGCGGCACCATCTTGCGTTCGGCGCCCGCGCCTTCGAAGCGCGCCGCCACCGTGACGGCCGCGGTGAGGCGCTTAATCCCGCCCGCGAGCTGCGTGACATTGCTCGTGCTCTTGCTGATCTCGTACTCCGTCGTGCCGGTGTTCTTTTTGTTGCGCGTGGTCGTCACCGGCGCGCTGACCGTCGCCGCATTGGTTTCACCCGTGTTGGTGGTGATGCCGACGGGCGTCGCAGGCGAAGTGCTCGTGGTGTCGTTGTTCTCTTCGTCCTTGGTCTGGCTCTTCACGACTTGGCCATCCGGATCGAACTTTTCTTCCGTGCGCATGGTCGTGTCGTAATTGATCTCCGCCGCGACGCGCACGAGCGCCTGGCCGGGGCCGAGGACTTTTTCCAGCAGGCTCTCGGTTTTCTTCGCGAGGTACTGTTCGAGATTGCGGCGCGCGGCGAGTTGCGTCGTGGTCAATCCAACCAGCGAATCGTTCTCGATGTTCTCCGAGAGCACGTTGCCCATGTTGTCCACGACGGTGACGAAGTTGGCGCGCAAGCCTTCCACCGCGTTGGCCACGAGAAACCGAATCGAGTTGATTGACTGAGGCGGAAGCTGGCCATTGCCGCGCACGCGGACAAAGACGGAAGCAGTCGGATGTTTGTCCTTGTCCACGAGCAAACGGTTTTCCGGGACGACGATCATCACGCGGGCGGATTCAATTTCATCAAGCTGCGAAATCGTTCGCGCCAGTTCGCCTTGCACGGCGCGGACGTAATTGGCGCGCTGCACGAAGTCGGAAATGCCGAAGTTCGGCTTGTCGAAAATCTCAAAGCCGACGCCGTCGCCGCGGGGAATTCCCTTGCCCGCGAGTTGCATTCTCATCACGTGGACCTTGGCCGTGGGAACCGAGATCGAACTGCCGCCCGTGCCGATCTTGTACGGCACCTTCGCCTCATCGAGCGCCGCGATAACACGCGACGATTCGGAGTCTGAGAGCTTGCCGTAGAGCAGCGCGTAATCGATGCGGCTGGTCCACAGCGCGAGACCAACGAGGCCGCCGACAACGCCGACCGTGGCGATGACGACGCTGAGCCGTTGGGCGGCCCCGAGTTGTTTCCAAATGGCCGTGAGTTGTGAGCCGAGTTTTGCGAGGTTCTGATTCATTGAGAAAGTTGGAGCGCTTCAAATGTCACACCTGCATCCGCATCAGTTCCTGATACGATTCGAGGACCTTGTTGCGCACTTCGACCATGAGCTGAAATGACACACTGGCTTCTTCAAGCGCGATCATCGTCTGGTGCAGCGAAGCGGTCTGGCCGTTTTGTAAGTCATGCACGGACTGGCCGGCGGCGGCTTGCTTTTGGTTCACCTCGCTCACCATTTTCTCCAGCACGCCGGAGAAAGATGAACTGTTCTGTGAGCCGGAAAGCTTTGGCAATTCACCGGTGCTCGCCAGTTTCTCCAACTCCGCAACCGGAATCGCGCCTGCGCCTGGCATCGGCATTTGGCCGGCGCTCGGGATGATCTGGCGGATGGAAGAGAGTGGGTTCATGGCGCGCAATTATCTCTTGCCGATCGAGAGCGCTTGGAGCGCAAGCATGCGTGAGTTTTTGATCACGGCGAGGTTTGCCTCGAACGCTCGCGAGGCCACAATCATGTCTGCCATCTCCTCGTGAATGTTCACGTTCGGCATCGCGACCATGCCTTCGCGGTCGGCGTCGGGATGGCCGGGATTGAAAATGAGTCGAGGCGGGCGCGCGTCCTTGAGAATGCCCGAGACGCGGACTTCCGGGATGCCGATCGATCCATCCGCCGCGTTGCGCAGCATGGACTCGAATACCACGGTCTGGCGCTGATACGGCTTGCCATCGAGTCCGCGCGTAGTGTTCGCGTGCGCGATGTTCTGCGAGATCACGTCGAGCCGCGCGCGTTCTGCTTCGAGCGCGCTGGCGGAGGCATTCACACCTGGAAGAAAGGAAATCATAATCAGCCTGAGCGTCCGGTGATGGCGAGACGGAGCTTCATCAAGGTGCCGGTCACAAGCTGGGTTTCGAGCGTGTGAACGATCTGGTTTTGGTTCATGGCCAGCAACTCCTGCTCGATGTTCACGGTGTTGCCATCGCGATTGGGCGATGTGGCACTCGTATCCACGGCCAGCCTCGGCTGCAACGATTTGAGTTGCCCGGCGTCCTTGCTGGCGAGCGCGCTGTTCAGTTGCGCGGAAAAATTGGGGGCGACGTCGAGGCGCTTGTAGTTGGGCGTTTCCTGGTTGGCAATGTTGCTCGCGATGGCCTCATGGCGCACCACGGCCGCATCCAGCATCCGCTGCGCGGCGAGGTATCCCGGCTGATTGAACAACGCTTCGATCATAACTCAAAACGCTGTTTAGCAGCGCAGGTGCCATCAGTTGCATTTCACTGGATGTGGAGAAACTGGCCGTTTTCGCGGCTGCCAGCGTGCGGAAGGAGGAAAATTTTGCCCATTCAAGTCCGTCGCCCGGCAAAGGTGAACGGTGAACTAAGGGGGCAGGCGCTCAGTTAGCGCCGGACGACGTGCGCGCTTCCGCCACCATTTCCTGCCATTGCCGGAAGCTGTCGGTGAGGCCGAGTTCGTCGAGATACGGAGCATCGACCTCCGACGTGTTGAACGACGGTTCGTTGACCGGATGCTCGTGTTCCAAGGCATTGGCGACATGCACACAGGTCAGCGGGGTGAACTCCTGATTGCGGCAACGGCCGGGCTGATGGTGGTGCAGCACCGCTTCGACGATCGGCAAGGGCAGTCCCCACAAGGCCAGCAGATAAGCGCCGATTTCCGCGTGCGTCACACCGAGGACCTCGCGCTCCGCCTCCCACATGCGAATTTTTTTGGAGCGGGAAAGTTCACGCGCTTCTGTGAACGCCTGAGGCAGGTTCTGCACGATCACCAACAGGCCAATATCCATCAACAGGCCGGCGGCAAAAGCATCATCCGCCACGCTGGAATCCGAGCTTTCCATGCGGGCGATCAACCGCGCGGAATTCGCCGTCTTCAGGCAATGCTTCATGTGCAGCGCGAGCGGAAACTGAAGATCGCCCAAAGGCTCAAACTGCGAGAAGATCTGGATGCCCAGCGCCAGCGAGCGCACGGTTTCCATGCCCAGGTGCATCACCGCCTCAGTGGGATTACTGATGCTACGGGGCAATCCGAAGAACGCCGAGTTGACCAACTGGAGCAGCTTCGCCGTCATGGCCGGATCACGCTCGATGATGGCGCCGACATTTTCCGCCTGGCCGTAAGGCAAATTGATCTCGTGCAGAATTTGAAAATAGGAGGACGGCAGGCTGGGCAGGGCAAAGAGCTTGGCCACGACGGAGCGCACCGCGTCGCTCGCCAGCCAGTCGTTCGCCTCCATCGAGCGCACCACCTTGTTCGTCAGGTCGCTCATGTTGAAAGGCTTGGACAGAAATTGGTGCGTGCCGGGAAGGCACCGCATCACTTGTTCGCGGTCGCTGAATCCTGAAATGATGAATCGGGCCGCGCGCGGCTGGAGGCGCGACACTTCGCAGAGCAGTTCCGCGCCATTGAGCTCGGGCATCCGCATGTCCGACACCACGGCGTCGTAGGTCGAGCCAGCCACCATGGCCAGCGCCTTGCGGCCATTCTCAGCAAATTCCAATTCCCAGTCCGCCTGCTGGCGTTTGAACATCATGCCGTAGAACTCGAGGATGGAGGGTTCATCATCGACAAAGAGAATCCGCCTTTTGGCGCGCGCCGGGGTTGGGGAGCAAGCTGTTGAAGACGTCGTGCCTGCGAGAGGCAGTGGCCCGCATGATGTTGCGGGCTCCTTGCTCTGAGATCCTTTCATCACGCCTGTTATCGGCGGAAAAAGCGCGATGTTTACGAAATTCGTCCGGATTCTTTTGCCGTCTCAGCCAGCCGCGGCCAGTTGGGGCTCTTCACCGGCGGCGGCGCCATTGTACTCATTGAGCTTGTTGCGCAGCGTGCGGATTGAAATGTCGAGCATCCGCGCTGCGTGCGTGCGGTTCCCAGCGCAATGTTCCAACGCAGCCAGGATGTGGCGTCGTTCCAATTCCGCCAAGGTCGGCATTTCCTCTTTCGTCACGCTCCGGGCCACGATCGTGTCCGTCGCGGCCAGCGAGCGAGTCACGGTTTGCTCGGACACGGGCGCGTTCGAGGCCGTAATCGTCAGCCCCAGATGTTCTGGTTCGATGAGGTGCCCATCGCCGCAAAGAATCACGGCGCGCTCGACGACATTTTGCAGCTCGCGCACGTTGCCCGGCCAAGAGTGCGCCTCCAAGGCCGTGCGAGCGGTGCCTGCGAACCCGTTCACTCGCACGCCGTGCTTGCGGATGAAACGCTGCATGAATTGCTCGGCGAGAAACATGATGTCCTCGCGGCGCTCACGCAGCGGCGGCACGTGAATCGGCACGACATTGAGGCGAAAGTACAAATCCTGGCGGAATTCCTTGCGCTCGACGCTTTCCTCGAGCTTGCGGTTCGTGGTGGCAATGACGCGCACATCCACTTTCATGGTGCGATTGCCGCCCACGCGCTCGAGTTCCCGCTCTTGCAACACGCGCAGCAGCTTGGCCTGAATCGCCGGCGAGATTTCGCTGATTTCATCGAGCAAGATTGTTCCGCCGTGCGCCAGTTCGAATCGCCCCTCGCGCTTGCTCAACGCGCCGGTGAACGCGCCTTTCTCGTGCCCGAACAATTCGCTCTCGATCAAATTTTCCGGAATCGCCGCGCAGTTCAGCTTGATGAACGGCGCATCAGCGCGCGGGCTTTCCTTGTAGAGCATGCGCGAAACGAGTTCCTTGCCAGTGCCGCTTTCACCCTGCACCAGCACAGTCGCCTGCGTTCGCGCCACGCGGCGGATCAATTGCCGGAGATTTTCGATGGCGACGCTGCGCCCGAGCATTTCGTAACCGGTGGACTCATCGTCCTTCGCGCTCAGAAACTGGTTCACCTTCAGCAACTGCGTGAATTCCTCGGCGCGCTTGAGCGTGATGGCGAGTTGATCGCTCGTGAACGGCTTAATCAGGTAATCGAACGCACCATTCTTCATGCACTCGACCGCGGATTCCACGGAGGCGTGGCCCGTGGTCATGATGACGAGCGGCCGATCCGGTTTCTCGCGCAGGCTCTTCAAAAGTTCCGTGCCGTCGCCATCCGGCAGGCGCACGTCCACCAGCATCAGATCGAAATTGTCCTTGGCCAAGCACTCGTTCGCTGCGGCGATCGTGGCCGCTCCCGCCACGTCATAACGGCGACTGCGCAATTGCTGCTCAAGGTACTTGAGCATGATCGGTTCATCCTCGACGATGATAACTTTTTCGATGGGCATAGTTTTGTTTGGGGTTCAGGGAACGAAGACGCGTTGGAGGAAAGGAGAAAAAAATTCCGCACGACAACAATTGTTGCCCTTGGGTCGAGATGCTGCATTCGGTGCCATGCCGTCATTAGACGACAAGTACCCGGCAAATTTGGATGAGGTTAAACCCCCAGAATCCGAAAGTGTTTACACCTACGCAAAACTGGCTGCGCGATGCTGTTGATACACTCCGGCGGCGTAGGTCGGCCGCGCGTGCTGCATCGTCGCAAGGTGGCGCGCGGGCACCAGGCCGCGGCGCAACAGCCCTTGCTCGTTCTCGCGATCCAATACGATCACCTTCATCGCAAGCTGCTGCGTGGTGCCGATCAGCCGGGAAACGTCCGCATGCCGCGAACGTTCGGACGCAGGAAGATTTTGCCATGCCGTCCGATGTGTCCGCAACGATCCGAGGGACTGATCGAGGCGAGAGAGCAATTCTTTCCGCCGGCCATCGTGCGCGCCGGGAGAAAAATTCTCCTTCTCGCGCAAGGTCTGATTTTCGTGCGCGGCCAGCGCCAGCATTTCGTCGCACAGGGCGGCGTAGGTTTGCAAATCGCGCTGCATGTTTTCGGCGGAGAAGTTCATGGTTGTGAATTGGGTTCTGTCGTGACTCGCGCCGAACGCATCGGACGGGCCAGTGTTTCAAGATTGGTTTGCCAGCCGAGGTACTGTTGGCGCCAGCGGGCCATGTCGAGAACGGTGCGCAGGGTCGGCGACGCATTCGTGCCAATCTCCGGCTCGCGCCGCGCGACCTGCTCGTATTGCCCCAGCGCCTTCGCGGGTTGTTGCAATCGTTCGAACGTGAGACCGATTTGGTACCACACGGGCAGTTGCCAACTGACGTTCGTGTTCAACGCCGCGAGGCCGGAATAAATTTCCAGCGCGCGCAGATAATCGCCTTCCTTGTAAAGCTGGTTGGCGATTTCGTTGCCTGTGCGCTGCTGCCAGTAAGCCCACGTTTCAGGATGCGCGCGCCGCTGATCTTTCTGCGCAAGCAACAGCAACAAAACCTGCTGGAGCGAATCGTTATTGCGACCCAGCGCCTTTAACGCCGTCGCAAGATAGAAACGCACCTCGGGCTGTTCCACCGCGTCGCTGTGACGGCCGAGAAAATTATAAGCTTGAAACGTGACCTCTTCGTGACGACCCAGGGCCGACAATGAACGCACCAGCTTGAAGTGGACCTGCGGCTTGTTCAGCAACGGCGAATCCAGCTTGAGCAGCCGGGAAAAGAAATCCGCGCTCTCCCGAAACTTGCCTTGCTGGAAATATGTATCCGCGATCTCCGTCTGCGCCTGGAGCACGAGCCGTTGATAGTATTCCAGCTTCTCCGCCTTCAACACGAGCGAACTGGTCATCACCGCGTAAAACTTCGTCAACGCCGCGTTGTTCAATCCTATCTGACGCAGGATCAATCCCTGGCGCAACAGCACCTCGGGCGTGGTCGGATCGTCCGGCCACTTGGTGAGATACTGCGCGAAAATCTGCTGCGCACGCGAAAGATGATTTTCCTCTTGGGCGATGATCGCGAGTTCCAGCAAAGCGGTGCGCTTGATTTCATCCGGTGTATTGGTCAAGACCGCCGCGATTAACGTCGGCGTGGCTTCGGCATAAAGCCGTTGCAACCGCAGCCGCCGCGCCACCTCGATCTTTTCCCGCCAGCCGGCCAGTTCCTGCGCGCTCTGTCCCGTGCTGGAGGTTTTCTTCGAAAGCAGATTCGTCGTGGCCAACGCGTCGGCGGTCTCACGCAAGGCCGCATCCGCAACTCCTCCAGTGTAATCGTTGGGAGAGTGCGCGGCTTTGATTGGAGCATCCACGGCCTCAAGCAATGCAGTCGTGGCGGCGTCTCCGCGTACTGCGGCGGGCCACGCCACAGCCAATAGAATCCCGAGCAACAGGTGAGTGGCAATGAGGCGCTTCATCTCAACGGCTCCGGTAGGTGGCGGAACTGGACGGCGGCAGCGGCGGCACAAAAGGACCGGCCGAAGGCGCGGCCACCGGGGCATTGGTCCCTGCGGCAAGTTGCTGGAAAAAATCAGCCAGCATTTGCGGCGTAATCATCGGCGTTCCTTCGACCGTGACCGGCGGCTGAGCGGGCGGCGCCGCAGCGGCATTTGTGGAAGGTGCGGTTTCCGTGAACGCGATGGTTTCCGGCTGCGGCGGCCCGAGCGGTTCCAGTGCTTCAACGGGAGGAAGATTCGTCGCTGCGTCAGCCGCCACATTTATGACCACGACCGTGTCATCCATGCGCAAAGCAGGCCAAGTTGTCTCGGTGAAATTCACTGTTGAAGCCGACGCATAGAACCGCAACGGTGATGGTCCCAATTCGGGCAAGTACGCGCCCCATGCGCCCTCAAGGAAAATGGCGCAAGCAGCAAACAGCACGAAGCAGCGGACCCTCTGCATTTGGGCCAGCTAACGGCGGTCTGGCTCGCGGGTTGAGAAAAATTTCATCGCCGCAAACTTTTCCCACTTTCCAGTGAAGTTTCCCGCCCAACCGCCGATGCCTCCGAAAATGACGACCGTTCAGGACGCGCCTGTGGCTTGCCCTCCCGCTCCGTTCCATCCGCTCGCCGCCGCAGACATTCTGGGCCGCGTGGAGGAATGCCAGAACCTGCCTGCGTTGAGCGCGACCACTTCGGCGCTGCGCGAAATCCTCAATGGTGAAAACCAGAATACGCAACAGATTGCCGAAGCCATCCGCCGCGACCCGAGCCTTACCACGCGATTGCTGCGCCAGATGAACACCGTCCAGTTTGGACTCAGCAATCCCGTAGCGCGTATCGACCAGGCCGTCCTCTACCTGGGCACTCAGCACGTGCGAGAACTGGCGGACGCAGGACCGATCATGGAGGAACTGGACACGTGGCCTCGCAGCGTGGGCTTCAACTGGAAACACTTTTGGCAGCACTGCATCGGCACGGCCGTCATCACTCATGAACTGTGCGCGTTCACCGACTTGCCGAAGGATGACACGCCGTACCTCGCCGGATTGCTCCATGACGTTGGCAAAATCGTCATGGCGTTTGCGTTCGCGGATCATTTCTGCGAAGTGCGCCGCCGCGTCGGTGCCGGTGAAAACGATTTGCTGCGCGTCGAGCGAGAAGTCCTCGGCATGGACCACGCGGAATTGGGCGCGCACTACCTCGGCCGGCACCGTTTGCTCGCGCCCCTAATCGCCGCCGCCAAATTTCACCACACCTCGCTGGCGGGAAGCAGAAACAAACTCGTCGCCGCCGTGCAGATCGCGAACACCCTGATTCGCCAAGCCAAGCTGGGCCACAGCGGCCATCCACTCGCGCCCGCCAACGCCGCCCTCGACGCTTGGAAAGTATTACTCCCGCGCGCCGACGCCGCGGACCGAACCCGCATCCGGCAATCCATCGCGGAGACGATGGCGCAATTGCCCGCCCAATTGAAATCGCTGGCGTAAAAGGTGGAGCGCGTCGCTCCCCGCGCGCCGCGAATTGGAGAGAGACTTTAGCTTTCATTTCACACCCCGGAGCGCGGCTCTGTGAGCCGCAGCAGCGTGGCAGTGAAAGAGTGCCTGATAATTTACCTGCCCATACAATGCGGACGTGCCGCGGCTCACAGAGCCGCGCTCCGACACCCACTGCTTGTTGGCTCAGCTTGCGGTGAGAAATGCAGGTTGAATCTCCGAAGAACGTGACCGGCACGATCAGGTAAATCCATTTCGTTCTTCTTCGCACCCGGCGCGCGGAGCGACACTCCCTACCAGTTACGTCAGAGCGAAACGCTTACGCCGGGAAAGTCCGCTGCAAATACTGCAACTGCTGGTTGATGCTCGCCTGCGCGGTTTCCATCGCGATGAAGCTCGTGGTCAGCCGTGCTTTATTCGCGAGGACCTGGCGTTCCATGTCGGCGATTTGCGTGTCGATGCCCTTGGACTGCGCCGTCAAGCGCGTCTGCCGGTTCACCAGCGATCCGTTCTCGCCAATGGTTTTGTCGAGGTAAGTATTGAAGACGGCGCCGAGGCCCACCGTACTATTCGTGAAAAAATCCTTCAAAGACGACAGATTGTTGGCAATCGCGCTTTCCAGCTTCGCCGCATCCCCGGCCACCAATGCATCATCGTTGCCGTTCGAAGTGTAGCCGAGACTTTCCAGACGAAAGATCGATCCGGTCAGGCCGCTGATCTCGCCGTTCATCAGCTTGCGCAAATCCGAATTCATCGCGGCCGCGTCGCTGTCGCCGGTCAGTGTGCCGGCCGTGACCTTGCCCTTCGCGTCCGTCGTGCTCGCTGTGTTCGTGTCAATCAGCGCCTGCGTCTTGTTGTATTCCGCCACGAGATCGCTGATGGCGGTCTTGATCTTCGTGCTGTCCGTGGCCACGTTCACCGAGAAGGTGGTTTCCGCCGTGGCCGTGACGTTCAGGCCCGTGATGCCCGAGGTCGCGTCCGTAATCGTGTTCGATTGCGCTGTGATGGTCGCACCGCCGTTGACGCTGTAGAGCAAATTTTTCCCGTGTTCGAGTGTGCCCGCGCCGAGTCCGGTGGCCGCGGCGAAATTTCCCGTCACATCTTCAATCGCCACGCCGATGTCGCCGGTGACGCGGTTGGTCAGCACGACGCGATCGTTCAACGCATCGTAGCTAGCGTTCACGCCGGCGGTGGAGTTGTTGATGCGGTCCAAAACGTTCGTGAGGCTATCGTTGGCGGAATCGAACGTGATACTCACGCCGTTGACTTTGAACTCGCCCGTCGCGCTCATCGGGGTCGTGAAGTTGCCACTGCTCATCGCCTGCGACACGCGAATGGCGCCCAGGTTCGCGCTGCTCTCCACCGCGCCCGTGCCGTTGTTCGTTAACTGTGCGGCTTGGAGAAAGTTGCTCGAGTCCGTCGCGCTGCCGAGAATGATTTCGCCAGCGCCCGTCAGTCGAATGTGGTCCGTGCTGCTGTCGTAAGCCGCCGTCACCATGCCTCCCGTCGCTGTGCTGATCTTGTCGAACACGCCTTGCAACGTATCGGTCGCGGCGACGGTGATTTGCTTTCCATTCACCGTGAACGTCCCGGCCGTAACGGGCGTCCGGAAAGCCGCGTTGCTCAACGCCAGGGCCGAGACATCGTTGGTCGCGTTCAACTTTGCGCCAATGTCACTCGTGCCACGAAGCGATGCTGCGGTGGCGAGTTGAGAAATCGCAAACGTGTAAGAGCCGAGCGGAGTGCCCGCGCCCGCCGTCGCGCTGCCCGCGGACGAGTTTGAAACGGTGACGCCGCGGCTGTCGAAGAGCGATCCATCCGTCAGCGCCTTGACGCGGTTCTGCAACACGCCGAGTTGCGTCTTGATGGCGCCGTAGGCGTTGTTGCGTTCCTGAACGGTGGTCTGCTCGGCGCGCAGCCGGGTTTGCGGCGTGCGCTCGACCTCCGTCAGTTGGTCCACGACTGACTGCCAGTCGAATCCCGTCGCAAGTCCAGAGAGAGAAATAGCCATAGCAATTCGGTCTCGTTAACGGCGGGATGGGCATTGGCTTTAGGAAAATTTCGACTTCAACCGAGAGTCGCGGGCCAAGCCATTGATGGTGGGGCGCGTCGCTCCGCGCGCGCCGCGGTGGGAGGCAGGAAGGAACGAATCGAATTCGACACCTTGCGCCGGTCACGTCCCGCGGATCGCTCACGTCTCTTTCCGATTCGCGGCGCGCGCGGAGCGACGCGCCCCACCTTTGCACGCCCGTCGTGTGCGGTGAATGCGATTATGCTGCGGCCCGCACCAGCACGCTACTGCTGATGCTGCCGAGCGCGGCGAAGTTGCGCAGCCGTTCGAGTAGCATCGGCGAAAGCGCGGTGCCGGCCACGACGACGAGGAGCGATTCGATAGTCTCGACGTTTCCTGCCAGCACGTGCCCGACTTTCAAATCCTGCACCCGCACGGAAATCGCCGGCGTGGCAGGATCATTGGCCGCGGGCAAAAGTTCGAAGTGCCGGCCCGCGGCGGAGAGTACGTCGGGATCGTAGCGCCCGCCGGACTGTAGCATCTGGTGCAACGCCGGCGCTCCCTTTACGCCTTTGAGTTCGAGATCTGCGAGGCCGCTCAGCACCTGGAGGATGCGCGCACCGAGCGGAATCGCCGTGCCGCCGGGCGTAGTCATGGGAAAGCCGGAACCGTCGAAATGCTTGTGCTGGTAGCGGACAATCTGCGCCACATTTTCCAGGCGCGGGATTTGTTCGAGCAGTTCAGCGCCAACTTCGGGAACACGCACGAGCATTTCCTTTTCCTGCACCGAGAGGGTGAGGCCCGAGCGTTCTTTCATCAGCACGGTCGGCGGCAGAGTGACGCGTCCAATGGGCGCGAGCATCGCCGCAATCTCCAATTCCCACGGACGCTCCACCTTGAACGATTGCAGAAAACTGCGCATTGATTCCTGCACGTGCCGGGCGCGGCCAAACGACTGCGAGTCGATCGCCGCGAGCACGTCAGTGAGAACTTTCACGGAACCTTTGAGCGTGTTCTCGAGCAACTGGCGCTCAGCCGTGATGAGCTGATGTTGCCGGAGAGCGCCTTCAATCGTGACCGTAAACGTCTCCGGTTTGCACGGCTTGTTGAGAAAACGGAAGACGTGGCCCTGGTTCACGGCTTCGACGGCGGTCTTCTGGTCCGCGTTGCCCGTGAGCATCACGCGCACGGTGTCGGGCGCTTCGGCCTCGGCCTGCTTGAGGAATTCGACACCGTTCATGTTCGGCATCTGCATGTCACATACGACGACGGCGTAAGGGCCATCGGCATTTAGCCGGGCCAGGCCTTGCGCGCCGCTCGACGCGGTATCGATGGAGAACTGCTTGCGCAACGCGCGCTGGTAGCCCGCCAGAATGTGCTCGTCGTCATCCACCATCAGGATCTTCTTGCTCATAATCTCTCTCTCCGTTAAATCACTTGTCGTTCGGCAGCGCGGCAGTCTCCTGCACGGCACCTTTCCAAATCGGCAGACGCGCCTCCAAACCCAAGCCCGCGAGATACGCGGCATCCAGTCCGGTCGCGCCCGTCGGATCGTGAACCAAAGCGTTAGCCACGTGCGTCGCGGTCACGGCGGAGAATTGTTTCGTGGAACTGGAATCCGGCGAATGGTGCAGTGCGATGGCTTCCACCACGGGCACGGGCAGGCCCCACAAGCCCAGGAGGTATCCGCCGACTTCGGCGTGCGACGCGCCGAACACCGCGCGCTCAGCGTCACACGCGGACAGTTGGTCCGCTTCCATTTTATCCAGGACCTGGCCGAACTGGTCGGGGAAATTAGTGGCGAGCACGAGCTTGCCGCTGTCGTGCAGCATTCCCGCGACGAACGCTTCCTCCACTTGCGCGTGGCTCACCTGCTCTGCTTTCGCAATGAGCTTCGCCGCGCCCGCCGTGCGCAGACTATGCTCCCAAAGCGCGTCCGCCGTGAAGTTGCGGACCTGCGCCGTATGAAATTGTCCGAACACATTCGCGGACAATACCAGCGCCTTGAGCACGTCAGCGCCGAGATACGCGGCCGCTTCCACCGGACTGGAAATGCGCCGCCCCAAACCGAAGAACGCCGAGTTCACCAGCTTGAGAACTTTGGCCGTCATCGAGATGTCCTTCGCGATGATCGTGCCCACATCGTACATGGAAAAATCCGGCGACTGGAGGCATTGAATGATTTCCGTGTAGAGCGAGGGCAAGCTCGGCAACGTTTCCACCTGGGCCACGAGCGCCATGAGTTTCTCGTTTTGCGTCGAGGTTTCCATGGAGGTCGCGCGGAGCACGGTCGCCTTCAACATCTCCGCGTCACACGGCTTGCTGAGATACTGGTGCGCGCTGCCGACGCACTTGAGAATCAACTCGCGGTCCGCGTGGCCCGACAAAATCAGCCGCACCGTTTTCGGAGAACGCTGCATCACCTGACTGAGCAATTCGGCGCCGTTCATTCCCGGCATCATCATGTCGGAAATAACGACATCGTACGAAGCCTGCGCCATGCGTTCGAGCGCGATCGATCCCTTCTCGACGAACTCCATGTCCCACTCGTTGCGCATCGGGCGCAACATCCGCTGCAGTCCTTGCAGCACGAGCGCCTCGTCGTCCACAAAGATGACGCGCTTTTTCATCACGCCGCCTCTTTCTGTTCCTCCGGCTCCTTCAACGGCAGCCGTAGCACGAAGCACGTCCCTTTGCCCGTCTCAGTTTCGAAATGAATCGTGCCGCCGTGCTTGTCCACGATCACCGAGCGCGCGATCGCCAGCCCCTGCCCCGTGCCCTTGCCAACGCCCTTGGTCGTAAAAAATGGCTCGAACAATCGCTCGCGAACTTTCTCCGGAATACCTGTCCCGGAATCGCGAATGCGTACCTCGGCCCATTCGCCTTCGCGGCGCGTGCTGACCGTGATGGTCCCTTTGCCCTTGCTGCCGTCCTCGCCCACGACATCAGCGATGGCATGCGACGCGTTGATCATCAGATTGAGCACTACCTGGTTGAACTCGCCTGGCAGCACGGGGACGCCCGGCAAATTCACGTCGAAATCCGTGACCAGATCCGCCACGTATTTCCATTGGCTGTGGCACACGGTGGCCGTGCTCTCGATGGCGTGATTGAGATCAAGCATCGTCTTGTGGTCCGTGCCCGGGTGGGAAAACTCCTTCATCGCGCGCACAATTTTCGCCACGCGCTCCACGCCCTCGATGGTTTGCTCGATGGCCTTGGGCACTTCATCGACGAGATAATCGAGATCCGCCGCCGCGCGTGCGCTTTCGGCGTTTTGAATCAACTCAGGCGTAATGGCCGAGGCCCGTGCCGCCTGCACCAGTTGATCGTTGGCCGTGAAAAGCTGGCGCAGATCGTTGAACGCATCGCGTACGAAGCGCGTATTGTCCCCAATGAATTGCGTCGGCGTATTGATTTCGTGGGCGATGCCGGCGGCAAGCTGCCCGATGGACTCGAGCTTTTGCGCCTGGCGCAATTGCACCTCCAGCGCCTTGCGCTCACTGATGTCGCGCGCGACGAGCAGCGCGCCTTCGATAACGCTGGCCGCATTGCGGAACGGCGCGGCATGCCCTTCGAGCGTGCGCCACGAGCCATCTTTGTGTTGGTTCCGAAATTCGATGACCTGGCCGTGGGCGGATTGAATCGTCTGCCGGATCGCGGCGATGACCCGTTCCCGGTCATCCGCGAAATCAACTGTTCGGTCCGCTCCGCCACCTTGCTTTCCAAGGCGTTGACGTGACCGCGAATCTCCTGGAGCAGACGCCACTTCTCCGTAAGGGCGCCCGCCAGTTGCAGCACTTCGATGTTGTCGAAAGGCTTTTTGAGAATCACCAGCCGATCGGAGTCGCCAAGTTTCTCGCGCATGTCGTCCCACGAATAATCCGAGTAAGCCGTGCAGATGACGGCCTGCATGTCGGGATATTTCTTCCAAATCTGGGCAATGGTCTCAATGCCGTCCCAGCCGGGCGGCATCCGCACATCGACGAACGCCATGGGATACGGACGTCCGGCCGCGACGGCTTTCTCCACCAGCTCAAGCCCTTCCTTCCCTTGAAAGGCCGAATCAATCTCGAAGCCGCTCGGCTTCGCGACTGGCGTCGTGTCGCCAAAAAGTTCTGCCTCGACCGAGCTGATCGCGACATCGCCCGCGTTCGCGCACAGGATCTTGCGGAAGTCCCCGTGAATCGCGTGGTTGTCGTCGATGACGAGAATGCGCCGATGGTTGTTCTCGAAAGACGGGTTCATCGTGGTGGAAAATGGAACGGCGCGGCCAGGGCGTGAGGGGCCGGAAGCAGGCGTACAGCAAGCAAAAGAGAACCTCTCCAGGGTTTGTTCATCCACCTGCTGGCGAGAACAGCGACAACGTTGTGATCAGATCTATTGCTCCCCATCGTATTTCACAACGTCACAATCCTGGTTCTACTGAATAGGGAATCTCCTCAGAACCCAAAAAGGACTTTTCTACAACAAACCGTGATGGCAAGCGCCTTACTCACACCTGGCTGCTGTCCAGGCAATCGCGCACGCATTTGGCGAGGACGCGCGGCGCGCAGGGCTTTTGCAGAAAGTTGATGCCCTCGCGAAGATGAAAATCCCTCCCGACCACTTCGGCGCTGTAGCCGCTCATAAACACGACCCGCAGCTTGGGTTGTTGCTTGCGCAAAGTGTCCGCCAATTCGCGCCCGGTCATGCCGCCGGGCATCACCAGATCGCTCAGCAGCAGATCGATCTTGCCCGCATGCTGCTGCCATTGTTCAAGCGCGGCCTTGCCGCAATCCGCTTCCATGACTTGATAGCCGTAGGATTCCAGGACGTGACGGACGAGTTGGCGGACCGCACTTTCGTCTTCGACCAGCAAAACGGCTTCTCGTCCGCCCCGGACCTTGATCTCTGCTTTGGGGACGGCAGGCGCTCCGGCGAGCGCCGCTGTCGCGGGGAAATAAATTTTGAACGTCGTGCCTTTCTTGACCTGGCTTTGCACGGTGATCCAGCCGCGATGCTGCTTCACGATGCCGTACACAGTGGCGAGTCCCAGGCCGGTGCCCTTGCCCACTTCTTTCGTGGTGAAGAACGGTTCGAAAATTTTCGGCAAATCGCGCGCCGGAATGCCGGAGCCAGTGTCCGTGACGGACAGCCAGACGAACTGCCCGCCGTGCGCCTCGGGATTCTGTTTCACGAACAATTCATCGAGCGTCTCGGTGCCCGTGCAAATGGTAAGCGTGCCTCCCTTCGGCATGGCGTCGCGCGCGTTTACGGCCAGGTTCATGAGAATTTGCTCGAGCATGCCGGCGTCGGCGAAGATGGGCGGGAGCTTCGATCGAGTGAACTGAAGGTTGATGTCCGCGCCAAGAACGCGCACGAGCATCTTGATCACGCTCTCGATGACGTCGTCCAGGTTCAGCTCGCGGGTTTGCATCAACTGACGACGGCTGAAGGTCAGAAGCTGCCGCGTGAGATTGGCCGCGCGCTCGGACGCCAGGGATATCTGTTCCACTGAATCCTGCGCGTCTTCTTCCAGCTTGAAATCGGTCAGCAGCAGCGAAGCGTGGCCCGAGATGACCGTGAGAAGGTTATTGAAATCATGGGCGACACCGCCGGCGAGCTGGCCGATGGATTCCATTTTCTGCGCGTGCCGGAACTGTTCCTCCAACTCCCGTTCCTTCGTGATGTCCTCGGCGAGACCGACGATGCGCAGCACGTCGCCTTGGGCATCGCGCACGGGAAAAGCGCGGTCGTGAATCCAGCGCACGGAGCCATCCGGCCGATTGATGCGATACACTTCATCGTACGCGCCCTGACCCTGCTTGCTCATGACAGCGTCAGCCACCCGCGCGCGATCCTGCGTATGCACGGTATCCAGCCACCATTGCGGCGAATGAAGAAGGCTCTCGCAAGTGCGCCCCCAAATGTCCTCGTACGCCGGGCTGACGTAGAGCACCTGGTTCTTCGCGGGATCTGTGACCCAAAAAACCTCGTCGATGTTTTCCGCCAACTGACGAAACCGTTCTTCACTCACCCGCAGGGCTTCCTCCGCCTGCTTGCGCGCGGTGGTTTCCACCACGACACAACCCACGCCATCGATCCGCCCGGCCGGCCCCTGGATGGGAAAGAAAGAGGCGCGCCAATGCCGAATCATTCCTGCTTTTTCAGCGGTAGGCCCCGTCACCTCTGTATCGAGGACCGGTTGGCCGGTGCGAAGTACGCTCGCGACCAAAGGAGTCACCTGTGGAGCGAGGGCGGGCAGAATATCCTCCAGCGTCCGGCCCAGATGAGCTTCCACGGGCAGGCCATTCATCTGCGCGAGCGTCTCGTTGATTTGGATATAACGCTGTTCGCGGTCGAGAATTGCCAGGCCGGCGGTGGCCCCGGAAAAAAATGAATTCAGCCACTGCTCGATGCGCTCGCGCTCGGAGCGTTCTTTGGCTTCGCGCAAGGCACGCTCCACCGCAATCCCCAGCCGCGCCGACGAATCCTTCAGGACATAATCCGTCGCGCCCGCCTTCAAGCTTTCCACCGCGCGCTCCTCGCCGATGGTTCCGGAAACAATGATGAACGGCACAGTGATCCTTGTTTCGCGCAATACCTCCAGCGCGCGGCGAACGGAAAACTGCGGCAAACTAAAATCGGAAAAGATCAGGTCCGGCCGCTCTTTCAACCCCGCGCGAAAGTCCGGCTCGTTCTGCACGCGTTTCCACTTCGGATCGAAGCCGGCGTTGCGCAATTCATGGACGAGGAGTTCCGCGTCGTCCGGCGAGTCTTCGACGATCAGTATGTTAAGAGCGATTGGCATCAGACCATTTCAGCGTCAGGCATTCTCGTTGCGTTCGTTCAGTGTAAAATAAAACGTCGCGCCGCGATCCACCTGCGCTTCGACCCAGATGCGCCCACCGTGGCGTTGAATGATCCGCTGGACGATGGAGAGGCCCACGCCCGTGCCCTCAAACTCATCGTTGCTGTGGAGCCGCTGAAAAACGCCGAAGAGCTTTTCCGCATACCGCATCTCGAAACCGGCGCCGTTGTCCCGGACGAAAAAAACGTTCTCCTTGTTCTCCGGCTGGCAGCCAACATGGATGACCGCCTTGGGTTTATGACGAGTGAACTTGAAGGCGTTGGACAGCAAGTTCACGAAAACCTGCTTGAGCAGTAACGTGTCCCCCACGCAATCCGGCAGCTCCACAACCTGCAGTTCCACCTGCCGGTTCTCCTGCTCCGGGCGCAACTCCGCGAGGGCGTCGCGCACGATGGCGGCAATGTTGACCGGCCGTTTCGAGAGCGGTTCCCGCCCGAGCCGGGAGAACTGGAGCAAGCCATCGATCAAATCATTCATGCGCTGGGCGCTCGCGCTGACGCGCTTCAAAAGGTCCCGCGCGTCGGCGGGCATTTCCGCCGAATACTGCTTGAGCAACATGTTCGAAAAGCCATCCACCGCGCGCAGCGGAGCGCGCAAGTCGTGCGAGACAGAATAGGAAAAGGATTCGAGTTCCTTGTTCGCCACTTCCAATTCCGCGGTGCGCTGGCCGAGGCTTCGTTCCAGGTCCGTCTTTTCTTTCCGCAGCCGGCGCACGGCCAACGCGCGGGAGAGCACCGGCAGGATCGCGCTCAGCTTGAATGGCTTGAGGATGTAGTCCAGCGCGCCCGTCTTCATCGCGTCCACCGCCGTATCGATCGTGCCCTGGCCCGTCATGATGATGCCAACGAGGTCCGGATCCTTCTCCAGCGCCGCCGCGAGCAGGGCGATGCCATCGATCTCGGGCATCATCAAATCCGAGAGGAGCAGATCGAATTTCGATTTCTCCAACGCCTCGAGGGCCGCGTGGCCATTGGTGAAACCCACCGTCTCGTAGCCGTGGTCCCGGAGCGTGTCGCAGAGCGCCTTCATTTGCGGAGCTTCATCATCGACGATGAGCAGGCGGGCGAGCGGTGAGTCAGACATAGCGTCCCGTGGTTGTTTTCTTCCAGGCTTGCGAACTATAGACGCACACGCGCGTTCTTTTCGCGAAACAATTTTCAACGAAAGCGTCAAAATCGGCGTGCGTGAACGAAAGCGCGCTCTGTGCAAGACGTCCGGATCTTCTAACGTGCCGCCGGTTTGCGACCGGCAGTCCGGCTCCTTCGATGCCAATGCGCCGAGAAAAAACTTCGCACGTCCTGAACTCAGTGCGCTTCTGCCAGTTACAAACTGGCAGCACGTGGATGGAGGCGTAAAAGGCAGAGCGCGGAGCGACGCGCCCTACCGGCAACGTTTTGGGCACGGCTTTCTTCATTTCTTTCCCTCCGCGATCTTCGGCGCGTGGAAAACACTGGCCAGCGCTTCACGGAGTTCACTCAGTTTGGGCGGCTTGTTCAGCACTCGATCCACGTGCAGCGGAATATCTCCTTCGGCCATCAGCCGCTGGCCCCAGCCCGTCAGAAGGATCACCGGCGTGGCGGGCGAGGCCGCCTTGACGGCGCTCGCCACTTTGCGTCCATCGATGTGCGGCATGCCAAGATCGGTGATAACGAGAGCAAAAGGTTCTTCCCGCGCCTGCGCCGCGTGGAACGCGTCGATGCCCGCCTGGCCGTTGCTCGTGGCGCAGATCAAATGCCCGTCCCGCTCCAACGTGTCGCGCAAGGATTTAATGACCAGTGGATCGTCGTCCACGATCAGAATGCTCAAGCGCGACGGCACCGCATACGCCGCCACTCCCCGCCCGGGTTCGCCAACGGAAACGGCCGCTACCGCTGGGAAGCTCAGACCCAGGGTCGTGCCCTTGCCCGGCGCGCTGGCGATTTCAATTTCCGCTTTGTGCCGCTGCGCCACGCCGTAAACCATCGCCAGCCCCAGGCCCGTGCCCCGCTCGCCTTTGGTGGTGAAGAACGGTTCCAGGCAACGTCGGCGCGTCTCTTCGTCCATGCCCGCGCCGGTATCGGACACTTCTACAAGAACGCGCGGCACCGCGCCGTCCGAAATCTCCGTGCTCTCCGCGACCCGCGTGCGCAACGTCAGCGTTCCGCCGTCGGGCATCGCATCCACGGCGTTGAAGACGAGATTGATCAGCGCCTCGCGAATTTCACTTTCCAATCCCATGATCGCAGGCAAGTCCGGCGTCAACTCAATCCGCGTTTCGATCGCCACGCCTCGTTGTTGCGGCATGTCGCTCCAGCGGGCGCGCGTGAGTTCCAAAACTTGTTCGGCCATCTGGTTCAGTCGGACGGGCGCGAGGACCAATTGCGGCTCGCGTTGCCGATAAAATTCTCTCATGCGCGTGACCGTGTGGGCCACGTCTTCGATGGCGCGTTGAATGGTCTGGAGATAATCGCGCGTCCGTTCGGTGAGCTGCTCTTTTTCCAGCAACGATTCGGTGTAGAGCGCCACGGGCGAAATGGCGTTGTTGATGTCATGGGCGATGCCGCTGGCCATTTGCCCGAGCGCGCGCAACCGCTCCTGCTGCATCACCGCCTGCTGGGTCTGCCGCAGATCGTCGTAGGCCTGTTGCAACGCGACGTGAATCTCCGCCTGGTGCGCGGCCAGTGCGACGTGCTCGCTCAACTGGCGCAGGAATTCACAATCACCGCTGCTGAAGGCGCGCGCATCCCGGCGGGCCACCAGGAGCACGCCAAAGACTTTGCTCTCGACCAGCAACGGCGCCATCACGACCGAGCGCAATCCGACGCGCGCCAGCCGTTGCGGAAATGGAAACTGCACTTGCGATACGTCCGGCTCATAAACCAACTGCCCGCCCACGCAACGCGACAGGCCATTTTGATCGATCTCGATCCGCGTCTGCTCGGTGATGGCCAGCTCCGCCGCCAGCGCTTCGCTCCGGGTGCTGACACCGGCCACGGTCAATGTTTGCGTGGCCGCATCGAAGAGACAGACGCAGCCGAGATCGAGCGCCAGTTGTTCCTCGAGGCTGCTGATGACCACGTGGAAAATGCTCGCCAGGTCCTGGCGCTCGCTGATCGCACGCGTGATTTGATGAAGCTGATCCAGCCGGGCCAATTGCGCCCGCACTTTGTCCTCCGCCTGCTTGCGCGCGCTGATGTCCCGGATGAACGCGCTGAAAGACACCACCGCTCCGAACCGGATCGGAGTGATGGCCAGTTCGACCGGGAATTCCGGGCCGTCGCGTTTCAGCGCCGAAAGCTCGATGCGCTGGTTCAGGACCGCGCCTTCGCCAGTGGCGCCGAAATGGATCAAACCGCGTTCGTGCGCCTCCCGATACCGCAGCGGAACGATCGTGTCCGAGAGCCGTTTCCCCATAACCTCCTCGCTGGCCCAGCCAAACATCTTTTCCGCCTGCGGGTTCCAGCCGGTGATCCGGCCGGAAGCATCGATCGTGACAACTCCGTCGAGCGCGGTGTCGATAATGGATCGCAGCCGTTGCTCGCTTTCGCGCACGGCGCGCTCCATTTTTTTCAACTCCGTGATATCGAGCGCGGTGCCGACGACGCCGGTGACCTGCCCTTGCGTGAGGAGCGGACTCCAACTGAACACGACGTGCGCGGTTGAGCCGTCCTTTCGGATCACTTCGATTTCGCGGTTGGCCAGCGGCTGTTTCTCGCGCAAGACGCGCGCGAACTGCGGCTGGAGCACGGCATCATTCTCCTTCGAGAGCACCATCGAGTAAGGCCGGCCCAGCAGTTCCGCGGGCGTGTAGCCCAGCATTTCGCCCAGACGCGGATTGGCCAAAGTGAAACGGCCTTCGCCATCCACCACGGCCAGGCCGAACACCGTGCTCTCGATGACCTTGCCGCGAAACTGATCGGCGGCTTCAAGTTTTTCGACGGTTTGCGAAAGTTCAGCCGTGCGCTTTTGCACGCGCTCTTCGAGCTGCTTGTTGGTTTGCCGCAGACCCTCTTCCGCGCGCCGCCGGCGCCGGTTCTCGAGCGACAACAAAATCGAAAGGACCGCGAACAAACTCAGGCTCAAAAACGTTGCCAGTACCGCAAGGCCATTGGCGCCCTCCACGCTTTTCTGGAGCCGCTCTTCGCGGGCTTTGAGCAGCCGGTTTTCCGCCGCCATCATTTCCGTCACGAGTCGGCGAATCGGCTCCATGACTTTCTGGCCTTCTTCCATGAAGGCAATCTGTGCAGCCATGTCTATCCCGCCGTCTCGTCGCGCGTTGATGCTGTTGGTGAAAATGTTGAGTCGTTGCCGAAGCAAAGGTTCCAATTGATCGCAAGCAGTAGTCTGCCGGGGATTGTCTTCCGTCAGGGCACACGCGCGCCGCAACGCACCTTCGGTCCGGTCCACGGCATTGCGATGATGGACCAGATATCGATCCAGGCCGGAGAGTGCGTAACCGCGGCGTCCATTCTCGGCATCGCTCAACGAGTTGACGAACAGGTCGAGCTGGTCCAACACTTCGTGGGTGTGCGCCACCCGGGCGGCGGTCTGCTTCTGTTTGCTAATGGTGTCCAACAGCATGACGCCGACGAAAACCAGAACTGCAAACGCAAAGACCAGTCCTGCCAGAATTTTCTTCCCTCCGGAACCGCGCGGGCGGACGTCTTCGTTCGGCATGTTGGTTTGAAGTTTCAGGCTCAAGAGAGTCCCGCTGGTGGCGCGCCGCCCGCAAGGTAATTGCCATCGGTCACGCGGGCGAGCGTCTCGCGAAGCTCCTGCAGCTTCGGCGGCTTGCTCAACACACGATCCACATGGGCCGGAATTTCGCCCTCGGCGATCAGTCGTTGTCCCCAACCTGTGAGCATGAGCACGGGCGTCAGCGGCGATGCTTTCTTGATGGCGCTGGCCACTTTGCGCCCGTCCACATACGGCATCCCCAGATCGGTAATAACCACGGCGAATGGTTTCTGACTCGCCTCTGCCGCGTGAAAAGCGTCGATGCCCGCTTGTCCTCCATCGACGGCCGTCACGACGTGACCGTCGTCTTCCAGAATGTCGCGCAGTGATTTGATGAGCAAAGGATCGTCGTCCACAACGAGGATGCGCAAGCGCCGCGCCGGCCGCGCTGATGGCACGGCGCCGATGGAAGGAATCTGGTGCGTCGTTGTGACGGGAAAGATCAGGCGCACCGTCGTGCCTTTGCCCACTTCACTTTCAATTTCAATGTCCGCACTGTGGCGTTCGACCATGCCATAGACCATCGCCAGACCGAGGCCGGTACCCCGCTCGCCTTTGGTCGTGAAAAACGGTTCCAAACAGCGCCGCCGCGTTTCTTCGTCCATGCCCACGCCGCTGTCGCTGACTTCCACGAGCACGCGCGGGACCGGTTCGCGGTCGCCACTTTCCGCGCTGATCATCGAACGCGTGCGGACGGCGAGCACACCGCCTTCGGGCATGGCGTCCACGGCGTTAATGATCAGGTTGGTCAATGCATCGCGAATCTCGGCGTCCGCTCCCATCACCGTGGGCAACACGGGCGCGAACTCGGTTTGCACACGAATCATCAAGCCGCGCTCTTGCGGCATGTCACTCCAGCGGGCACGCGTGAGATCGAGCACCTGCTCGATCACGTGGTTGAAATCGATGGGCGCGAGCGTCAGTTGCGGTTCGCGCTGGCGATAGAATTCCTTCAAGCGCGTGACCGTTTTCGCCACGTCCTCGACAGCATTCTGAATCGTGGTGAGTTGTTCGCGCGCGCGCGGACTCAAGGCCTTCTCTCGTTCGAGTAGCGATTCCGTGTAGAGCGCCACGGGCGAAATCGCGTTGTTGATATCGTGGGCGATGCCGCTGGCCATCTGACCCAGCGCGCGCAACCGCTCCTGTTGCAGGATGCTTTGCTGGGTCTGGCGCAACTCCATGTAAGCCTGTTGCAGCGCCGTATGAATCTGGGCCTGGTGCGCCGCCAGCGCCACGTGTTCGCTCAATTGCCGGACGAATTCGCAATCAGGACTATTGAACGCATTCGCATCCCGCCGCGCCGCGATCAGCACGCCAAAGACCTGGCTCTCCACCAGCAACGGCGCCGCAATCATCGAACGCAGGCCGCCGCCGGCCAGCCGCGTGGGAAACGGAAACGGGACTTGGCTCACGTCCGGCTCGTACACCAACTGGCCACGCACACAGCGGGCGAGGCCGTTCTGATCGATCGTGATGCGTGTGTCGTTGGCCAGCGCCAGCTTTTCTTTCAACCCGGCGCTTTTGGAGCCGACGCCCGCCACGGTCAGAATCTCCTCCGCCGCGTTGTAAAGACAGACGCAGCCGAAATCGATCGGCAGGTTCTCTTCGAGACTCCGAATGACGATCTGGAAAATGCTCTGCAAATCCTGGCGCTCGCCAACGGCCCGCGTGATCTTGTTGAGCAAGGCGACGCGCGCCAGTTGCGCCTGGAGTTTCTCTTCGATCCTTTTGCGCTCAGTGACATCCGCGCGAATGGCCACGTACTGGCGCGGCTTTCCTTGCTCGTTCAGGAACGGCACGATCGTCGTGTCCACCCAATAGAACGAACCGTCCTTGGCCTTGTTCTTGATCTCGCCGTGCCACACCTGGCCATGCGCAATCGTCGTCCACAAATTGCGAATGAAATCCTTCGAGTGATAGGCCGAGTTGATGAGGCGATGGTCCTGGCCGATCAGTTCCTCGCGCGAGAATTTCGAGATCGCACAGAACTTGTCGTTGACGTAAGTAATTTTTCCCTGCGCGTTGGTGATGGCGACGATGGCGTGCTCGTCCAGCGCGGATTTGAGATCGCTGATTTCCTTGAGCGACGCCCGGATCTTTTCCTCGGCCAGCTTGCGCGCGGTAATGTCAGTCGAGATGCCGAACACGCCATAGAGTTCGCCCGCCTTGTCGCGCAACGGACATTTCACCGAAACGTAAGTGTGCAAGCCATCGTGGTGCGGCGCCGTTTCCTCTCCCGTCAACGCATGGCCAGCGGCCGCGACTTTTCGATCCATCGCCCGGAACGCGTCGGAATCTTCCTTCGGAAAAAAGTCGTAGTCGGTCCGGCCGAGAATGGCGTCGTGGGTGAGATGAAAAATCTCCTCGAATCGGCGATTGACCAGCAGGTAACGGCCTTGCAGGTCCTTGACGTAGATGACCGCCGGCGAATTATCGATGATCGCCTGGAGCAATTGCTGGCTGTCGCGCAGCGCTTCTTCCGCCCGCTTGCGCTCGGTGATGTCGGTGAACATCGAGATCAACACCGGCTCGTTCTCGTCGGCCAGTTCGATCATCTCGAGAGAGGCCAGGACATCGCGCACTTCGCCGGAGCGGCCGCGCTGTTTGACTTCGAAGCCGCGGATCGCTCCGTCCTTGAGGAGTCGCTGCATGATGGGCGCGCGTTCTTCGGGATTCGCCCAGAAGTTGAGGTCAAGGACGCTACGGCCAATGATCTCCTCGCGCGCGTAACCGAACAGTTTGCAGTACTGCTCGTTGGCATCAATGATCCGTCCGTCGGCGATCGCGTTAATACTCATGGCCACCGGGCCGGACCGAAAGACGGTCGAGAAGCGGGCTTCCGACCAGCGCAATTCCTGCTCGGCGCGTTCGCGTTCGGCAAAGGCCGCAACTCGATCGAGCACCACAGCCACGTGACTTGCCAGCGCGGACAGGAAGTCCCGCTCCGCCGGCGTCAGCGTGCGCACTCCTTCATCGCCGAACGTTCCTGCGCCGATCGCGCCGAGCTTCTCTTCCGCGAGAGTGATCGGCACGTTGACGATCGTACGGTTGCCGAGTTTTTCGACGAGAGCTTTGTTGGTGCGCGGGTCCGTGCGCGCGTCTTCCACCACGACGATGTCTTTGGCCGCGGCAATTTCCTCGAGCATCGGATCACCTTCGATCAAAAGCATCTCGCCGTCCGGGGCGTGCGAGCGCGGCGTCTCTTCAGCCGCGAGCATGAGCTTCAGAAATTTCCGATCGTCGGAAAACAGATAGAGCCAGACCACGCGGAAACCCACGGTGCGCTGCACTTCTTCCCGCGCCGCCTTCAAGATGTCCGCCGCCGTCACGACGCGTTCGAGTTTCCGGGAAAGCCGCAACAGAGATTCGGAATGTTGCTGTTTGATACGAAGCGATTCCTCCGCCTGCTTGCGTTCGGTGATGTCGGTCGCGAAACCAATCACGCCGTCAATGCGGCCCGTCCTGTCGCGGTAAGGAAATTTGTCTGTCTGCAACCAGCGCGTGCCGTGAACGGTTTCAATCGGCTCGATGACACCGAGTTTTGGCCGGCCCGTGCTCATCACCTCGTCCTCGTCCCGATAGTAGCGCTCGGCGTAGGGCGAACCCATTTCTTTGTCCGTGCGCCCTTCAATCTCCGTTCGTGGAATGCCCAGGCATCGCATGGAAGCTTCGTTGATTCGGAGCAGGCGGTGCTGAGCATCCTTGTAGAAAATAATTGCCGGCACGGTGTCGAAGATCAATTGCAGCTCGCCGCGCTGCTGCTCCAGTTCCGCCTCCGCGCGCTTTCGTTCCGTAATGTCCGCGCCGTAAACGCGGAGCCGTTGGGTATCAGGAATGTAATTGAGGGTTTGCGCATAGCAGCGCTCGCCGACCACGACTTCGCGGCGCACAAAACTGGCTGTCCCTTCGACCAGGGCTTTGGTGCTTTCCGGCAAACCAGCCAGCCACGGATGTCTGACTCCTTGGCTCTTCAAATCAGGCAACAGGCGAGCAGCGGATGGATTGATGTAATGGATCACGTTCTTCGCAAAATCCAATTCCAGGATCGGGTTTGGATTCTGTTCCGGAAACGAAGCCAGCCACGCTGCCCTTTCTTCTGTCTGTTTGCGTTCCGAGATGTCGCGCACGAACGCGCTGAACATGAATTGATCGCCGGCCCGCATGGGCGCGATGGCCAGTTCGACGGGAATTTCTTTGCCGTCACGCCGTTGCGCCGTGATCTCGATCCGGCGATTCAACACCGGTCCTTCGCCGGTCGCGGCAAAATGTTTCAATCCCTGCTCGTGCGCGGCCCGGTAGCGCGGCGGAATGATCGTTTCCGACAAGCGCATGCCGAGGATTTCGGAGGCCGGCCAGCCAAACATCGCTTCGGCCTGCCGGCTCCATCCCGTCACGATGCCGGCCTGGTTAAGGGTGATCACCGCGTCCAGCGCCGTGTCGATGATCAGTTGCAAGCGCCCTTCTCTTTCATGGAGGGACGCCTGTGCTTGCTTGAGTTCGGCGGTGCGCTCGGCCACTCGTTTTTCCAGGTCGTTGTTCAGTTGCCGTACCGCCTGCTCGGCCGTGCGACGCCGGACATCAGCTTTGTGGAGCAACGAGGCGATCCACCAGATGACCCCGGTGAAAATGGCGATATTCAGAAACGAGAAGAGCCAGCCGGCGAATTCCGCGTTGTAAAGTCCAACGCGGTGGCCCGCGATTCGCACGAGGCCGGTCAGCAGCGGAATGATCACCGGCGCCAGCAGCAAGCGGCGCGCGATCACACCGCCGGCGGTCGTGCCGGTGATGATTTTTATCAAGCCCCGCTCGGGACGCGCGCAGAGGAGGCCAGTCGCCAGCACCGCGAAAGCGACCGTGGCGTGCAGTGCCAGAGGTGCGTTCGGAAAGTAAATCGAACTCCAACCGTAGAACGATGGTACGCCGCACGCGTAACCGATCAGCGCGAGCAGCGAAATCTGGAGCGGAACCATGACGAGCGCATCGACCATCCAGGGGCGGACGCGCTTGCCATCCACGCGCAGGAGGGCCGCGCCGAGAAACACAAAGTTGAGCGCCGCGAGAAATGCGGGCCGCCCGCGCACGGCGGATTCGAGCGCGAGGATTCTTTCGCGAAAGAAGACATGATCGATGCCGAGCTGCCAGCCGAAAAGATATTCGCCCAGGGTCAGCGCCGCCAGCACCGCCACGAGCAGACCGGCGATGCGCGCGATGCGCTGCTTCCACACGCCGAGCGGATCGGCACACAACAGCCACAACGACACGCTCGCCAGCGCGAAGCCGATGGCTGTGTTCGGCACCATGACGAGAAAGCCGGGCAGCGCGCTTTTCAAGATGCCGACATCCAGCCCCCAGCCGAGCAGAGCCAGCAGCGCCACGATCAAAACCAGCGCACTCGAGAGTTTGGCGATGAGGAGACAACAGCGCCTCGCTCCGGAGGGCGGTTTATCGACGTCCATCTTCATTCATATCGGGAGCAGCCAGGGCGCTGTTCGGGAACGATTCACAGGCGAATGAGAAAAACCACGAATGAATACGAAGGAACCGAGATGGAAAGGCCACGCGCACACGCGACAGACGCGCGCAGCCGTTGCTGAATGAATCGGGTGGCCCTTTCCTCTGTTTCGTTTGAATCCATCGATGGTTTCGTTTCTCGCTTCGACTATATCGTTGCGGTCAAGGCGCGCGGAGACGGGCGCAGGGCAACAAGCCTTTAGCGTGTGAGCGCAGCCGACTCGCTGCTTTCACGAGGGCCGTTGCCGTGTTTCAGCAAGGCCCAGGACAGGCTCAACTGCGGGGTGACTTCGCTCAGGTTCTGAAAATCCACCGGCTTCACGATGTAAGCCTGCGTGCCGAGTTGTTTGCTCGCCAGCACGTCGCGATCGTGACGCGAACCGGTCAACACCACGACTGGAATGGAACGTGTGCGCGCATCGGCCTTGATGCGGCGCAGCACTTCGAGTCCGCTGATTTTGGGCAATCCCAAATCGAGAAGGATCACTTGCGGCCGTTGATCGGCGCGCCGGTTCGCGTACTCGCCCGTGCAAAAAAGAAAGTGCAACGCCTCCGCGCCGTCCCGCACCACCTGGATAGGATTGGTGATCTTCGCCTCCTGCAACGCGCGCAAGGTCAACTGCACATCGTCCGCGTTGTCCTCGACGAGCAAAATATCCACCAACTCTTCCGACGAACCCGCCGTGCTGGATTTTCCGCCCGGAGAGAAAAGCGTGGCGACGGAAATCTTCAACGCGCGCGCGAGCTTCTCGATGCTCTCGAGCGAGACGTTGCGCGCGCCGCGCTCGATGTCGGACACGTAAGTCCGATGCAAACCGGCGCGTCCCGCCAGTTCCTCCTGAGAAATACCAAGGCGGCTGCGCCAGCTTTTCACTGAGACTCCAAACAGGTGCTTAAGGTCGGATCGTGCCACAATCGTTTGCCCGCAATGCCATCACAGTTCGGCCACTACTCACAACAGACTATGAGTGACAACTTCCTTTTCCACCGCGCCAAATCAAATCAGGGAGATGTTCTCGGCTCGCCCGGGGAGAATTTTCGGCGCGTCCCATGGTCCATTGCACACAGTAAAACCGGCTCTTCCTCTCCACTCGCGACAATGAAATTTTCTTCCTCGCGCCGCGAAACTCAAGCGGCGGTTGGAAGAAATTTTAAGTGAACCGCAACGTAGCGGCGCGGCGTGCCGTGATGAAAACCCGAATCCTTTGGTGAATGGAGCGCGGTGTGTACGCGTTGTACCTACATCCTTGTTGGAGTTCCAAGAGGAGTCGCGGAGCGACTGTTGATGGTAGCCGTGGCTTTCAAGCCACGGTTCGGCACCAACCGTTTGTTCGTCGCGGAGCGACGATTGAAAACCCCATGCACGTTCCTACGTCGCTCCGCGACGTGATCCACATCCTGCGCTTACCGTGGGATGAATCCCACGGCTACCGTCAGTTCATCGCTCCGCGATGCGATCAAATCTATCTTGGCTCGTGTCGCGGGATTCCGCTTTAAGCGCGGAGCGACGGCGCGCTGGCCAGCACTTTCTGAAAGCGAACGCTTTGTTCCAGTGTGGAGGTCCGGTGGACGCACGACCGGACGATGTCGGACAAGTCTTCTCTTCCAAAGGGCTTGGGCAAAAAGCCATCCGGCATCGGAGAGCTGGCGTGCGCGATGCGGAACCCGCTCATCATCACAAAAGGAATCTGCGCTGTGACCGGACTGGACCGCAGGACGGCGAGCAATTCCGGTCCGTTCAGCTTGGGCAAACACGCGTCGCAGAGAATCAGCGCCGGCGCCAGCGTGCGAGAGAAGCGCAATCCTTCGAGTCCGTCCCGCGCGATGACCGGACGGTAATTCGCCCGCCGCAGGTAATAAGCCGCGAGATCGGCGATTTCTTCGTGGTCTTCGATGACGAGGACGAGAGGTGCGGTGTCATTCATAAATTTTTCCGGCGTTAAGGTTGTGAACCCAGGACACGATAGAAGCGCACCGGATGATTGGTCGCATCGCTGTCGGTCCATTGATTGGTTCCATCGGCCAATGACGTGACCGAGTAAATCGTTTGCCAGGACCGCAGATCAGTGGATGCCTGCACGAGGTATTGGCGGCCTGTCTCGCCAAGGAACGTGAGCGTCACCGGCGTGGCCGCGCCCACCATCGTCATTCGAAGTGGCACGGGAACCGCGTTGGTTTCGTTCATTCGAACGGCGAGCCACGCCGCGTTCGTGATCGTGTTGCACGCGCCGCTCACTTCGACCGAGTACGTGCCCGCGTCGGCGATGGTTGTTTCGAGAATCGCGAAAATGGCATTCGTCGCTCCCTCAAGCGCGACGCCATCTTTTCTCCAAGCGAACACAAACGGACCTGTGCCTGCGGCCACCGTGGCGAAGGATGCCGGTTGCCCCGCGTCAACGCTCACATCAGTCAGCGGCGTCGCGGTGATGGGTTCGCTCGTCGTGTAAGTCACTTCTTCGGAGAATTCGCTTTCAATCCCGTCGCCGTCGTAGGCCGTGACGGCAAAATAATACGTGCGGCATGGCTCCAACGGCGGGAGCGGCATTTGCGTGGCGAGTCCCACCTCATGATTGGTGTCATATTGTCGGCTTTGCAGCCCGATGTACACCCTGTATCCAGCGATGCTCGATTCTGGATTCGCGTCCCATTCCAGCACCACATCCACAGCGCGCGCACACGACGCGGACAGAACAAGAGCGATCAGAATCTGGAAAAAATTCCTGAGCCAGTTCGCTGGTCTGAATGCTTTGCTACACATCGCGATAAACCCAACGACAGATCTTCCGCGCTATCGCATGGGGTGGATTCCTCAAACCCGGCGGGAATTTTCCTTCATGCGAACGGCCGCTTTAGAAGAGCGCGTGGTGCATGCGTGCAAGCGCCGAACTGGCAGGCCGGTAGTGCGCCCCAAAGCAGCGCGACGCCTTCAAACAAAAAGCGGCGGTGTTTACCGCCGCTTCGATGTTCAACAGCCAAATTCCCTACCTACTTTTCCGTGAGGTCCAAGCGGTAGCTCGGCGACAGCTTGCTGCTCTTCTCCGCCTTGCCGAAGGTGCGATATTGGTATTCCACCTTGAAGTGATACAGCACGAAATCCTTGTCCGCTGGCACCGGGATGACGGTTTCCCAGCGGTTTGCAATATCCAGCGCCGGACGCATCGGATAAAAATCAAAGCCAATCACCACGAACGGTTTGATGGATTCGCTGACAATAGTGCTTTGATCCGTGTCCCAGGCAAATTCCACCGGATATACGCCCGACGTGTTGCGGGGTTGGCGCGTGGTGGTGAGATTCGTGATGCTGGAGGTCGCGCATCCGGTCAAAACAAGGGCGCAAACGGCAGCGATCCAAACAAAATTCCGCATAGTCTGCGCAGAGTTACACGCGGCAGAATTGGAAGTAAAGTTGGATTTGCCCATTACTCGCCTTCCACGCGTTCAATGCGCGCGCCCAGGCGTTTCAGCTTCTCATCAATCTTCTCGTAGCCGCGATCGAGATGGTAAATGCGATTCACTTGCGTGGCGCCCCGCGCCGTCATGCCGGCGATCACGAGCGCGGCGGAAGCTCGCAGGTCACTGGCCATCACAGGCGCTCCGCTGAGCGGCCGGCCGCCTTTCACGATCGCACTTGGCCCCTCGATGGAAATTTCCGCGCCGAGCCGCGCGAGTTCCGGCACGTGCATGAAGCGCGATTCGAAAATGCGTTCGGTGATGATGCTCAATCCCGGCGTGAGGGCCATGAGCGCCATGATCTGCGCCTGGCAATCCGTCGGGAACCCGGAATACGGCAACGTAGTGATGTCCACTGGCTTGAGGCGTCCGCCGCGCTTCACCATCAGGTCGGGGCCTTGGCGTTCCACCTTCACTCCGCACTCGCGGAGCTTGTCGAGCACCGCGTGTAAATGATCCGCCCGCGCGCCTTTGATGCGCACCTCGCCGTTCGTGGCGGCAGCGGCGATGGCGAACGTCGCGGCTTCGATGCGATCGGGAATGACTTCATGTTCCGCGCCGTGCAGTTCCTTCACACCGGTGATGGTGATGGTGGGACTGCCAGCGCCCATGATCTTCGCGCCCATCGCATTGAGGAAATTGGCGAGGTCGATGACTTCAGGTTCGCACGCCGCGCTTTCAATGATCGTCAAGCCATCGGCCAGCGCTGCCGCCATCATCACGTTTGCAGTGCCGAGCACGGTTGGCCCCGAGCGTCCGCCGAGGAATAACTCGGTGCCGACCAGTCGTGGCGCTTTCGCGATGACGTAACCCTTCTCGATCGTAATCTTCGTGCCGAGGCTGCGCATGCCCTTCAGGTGCAAATCAATCGGGCGCGTGCCGATGACACAGCCGCCGGGCAGCGAGACGCTGGCTTTACCAAGCCTTCCGAGGAGCGGGCCGAGAATGCAAATCGAGCCGCGCATCTTGCGGATGAGTTCGTAATCGCCGTGGCCTTTGATCTTCGCGGCGTGCACGGTGACGGTGCTGCCGTCAATCTTCACTTGCGCGCCGAGCGACGAAAGAATTTTGCCCATGAAGCCCACGTCACTGAGGTCGGGCACATGATGGATGACACATTTTTCCGCCGTGAGCAGCGTCGCGGCAAGGATGGGCAACACGGCGTTCTTCGCGCCGCTGATCTGAACTTCGCCGTGCAGCGGCACGCCGCCCTTGATGAGTAAGCTTTCCATGAAATTACGTTTGAACGCGTGGCGTTGTTTCGTCGTTTACTGGCTGAGCCGCGCGATCAGGATTCTTGGGCGCGGACTGTAGTCGGCGACGATCTCCTCCACAATCCACTTCTCGCGGGAAAAGATCTTTTCCAATGCCACGGCCTGGCCGTCACCAAATTCCAGCATGAGCTTGCCGTGTGGCTTGAGATAAGCGCGAGCCTCCTTCGCAATCCGCCGGTAGAAATCCAATCCATCCTCGCCGCCGTCCAGCGCCAATTTCGGATCGAAGTCGCGCACCTCCGGTTCCAACGTTGAGATCTCTGCCGCCGGGATGTAAGGCGGGTTGCTGACGATCAGATTGAAAGCCGAACCGCTGGGCAGCGCCGCAAATGCATCGCCCAGATGAAAGGTGATTCTTTCCGCGACATGGTGGTTCGTCGCGTTTTCCCTCGCGAGTGCCAGCGCGCCGGCCGAAATGTCCACCGCGTGCATCTGCGCTTGATTCGCTTTCGAAGTGATGGCAATGGCGATACATCCCGTGCCGGTGCCCAGATCGAGAGCCGATGAAACTTCCATGTTGAGACTCACCAGGAACTGCCATCCTCGCTCGGCGAGCAATTCCGTTTCGGGACGTGGAATCAACGCGGCGGGTGAGCATTTGATTTCCAATCCGCAGAAACTCGTGCTGCCGAGGATGTGCTGCAACGGCTCACGCGCACCTCGGCGCTTCACCATTTCGCGGACCCGATTCACTTCTTTGTCGTTCAGCGCCCGGTCAAAGTTCAGGTAAAGCTTGAGGCGCGGGAGATCGAGGGCGTGTGCGAGCATCAGTTCGATCTGAAGTCGCGGCGACTCGACTCCTTTCCCCTCCAGAAACGAGGTGCTGCGCTGAACGACAAAGAAGTGAATCGGGTC